>Ga0208695_1000072_pt1 | contig 138591 bp, 143 predicted proteins | sample AD_UKC111_MetaG_FD_184449 | JGI IMG/M metagenome (GOLD analysis project Ga0208695, IMG submission 184449) | Active sludge microbial communities of municipal wastewater-treating anaerobic digesters from Hong Kong - AD_UKC111_MetaG (SPAdes)... | ecosystem: Engineered > Bioreactor > Anaerobic >... | reverse complement strand
TACAAAAAATACAAACATCATCTATGAATCCATTTACCAAATCATCAAATGTATCTGCATCATTACAACTTATAAGTGAGGTAAATAAACTACGTAATGCAAAATATGATTGACAGACGGCATTAAGGCATGCTGAAGCACAGGGTTCATTGGGAGATGTTGCTGTTGGCCCACTTGGAGAAGTTTATGTAAAAGACGAAAATAATAAATTGCGTACAACAGACATTAATAATTATTTAAAAAATGCTAAAAAATGGAGAATACTGACAAATAATGATTTGCTGGTAGAAAGACAATACAATCCAGAATTGGTTGGCAACAGTTCTATAATTAATACTGTTGGTTCTTCTATTGGAATACAAAAAATTATTAATGGTGTGCAAAATATAATTGATGCTTTTGGAAATAATTATAATTCTACTACAAGAACATATGAAAAAGAATCTCTAACTAAACAACTAAAAGATCAATTATCAAGAATGCCAAATCAACAGGAGGCCGCAGCTTTAAGTTTTTTAAGTGATATTGAAAATACTCCTGGTCAATATGTAAATGTTCAAAACGTTACTGAAACTGAAAGAAGTATGATAGATAAAGCATTAAATTATATTTGAGGAACTTTAGGTGATAGAGCGCAAAAACAATTAAATGTTACAGCAAAATTAAATGGATACAAAGAACCAAAACAATTGTTATTAGATATGATTATTAATCAAACTACTGAAAAAACAACTTCTTCTATTGAAGGATTACAAGAAAAAGGAACTTCTGGTAGTGGATCTGGAACAACAAAAGAAAAACCAATTACACCATTTGAGTTACTGCATCTTGGTAAGCTTGGAAAAGAAAGTTTTCAATGAAATGATCCAAGTACAAAATTAACATTTGATTTGGTAGCTACAGGAGTTGGAAAATTAACAGACTTAAAAGGTAATTCTTTTGGAATGGTTCCATTGAAGAATTTTGTTAATTCTGATTTGGGAGCTGTTTTGGATACTGGAAATATTTATTTTGGAAGTAAAAAAATAGCACCAATAGACTTAAATAATATTATTGGAGATGGCACTTCTTTAGCGGCCAGAGTATATATGCCTGTAGATGAAAATGGTGCTCCAGACTATAATAAACTTTATAGAATAAAACAATTAGAACAAACTGTTTTAAATGATCCAAATTTAAAACCAGAACAAATTAATAAAATATTTGAACAAAACGGTCTTTCTATGGTTAAAGTAGATGAGAATAGAGAATATAAACAAAATGATAGATATAAACCATTTTTAGTATTTACTGGATATACAGGAGAAAAATCTCCAGCAGCAAAAGCTAATCCTAAATTACATCAACTTACTTCTGATGAAGAAAATACCACTTCAGCCATGCTTAAAAATATTTGAAGAGAATATAAAATAGAGGCTCCTGTAGGTATAAATGATTTGTTTACTAATTACTATAAAGGTTTAATAGCTATTCCTTATGTAGATAATGCATATTATTATATTAAATCTGCAGCTGGTAATTTATTAGATGCACAGCCAACAGTAACTTATGCTAGAGAAAAACAGGCATATGACAATGCAACTGAATTATCACCAAAATCTAGTCTTATAATTGAATAAATATGGATATTAAAAAACCAAATGATGTATTTGTAGCTATATTACAGAAGCCAAATGCAGACATGTTTGATGTTATTAAATCAAATATGACTATAGAAAATACACAGCTTTTAAGTAAAGATGAGTACAAAAGATTGGATAAAGTTAAAAAAATATTTTCCGATGAAAAAGGAATCTTTAATGAAGATTCTTTTAACAAATATTATGATTCTGCAGTATCTTTGTATAGAGAAATGTCGGAAGACAAAGTTCTTGCAGAGTTATTAACTTATGATCCTAATGATTATGGAGCTCCAATGAAGAGTAAAAAAGTAGATGTAAGACCAACAATAAGGACTGATTATAATCCATATCAAAACTATTATAGCCTAACTGGAGTAAATACTGTTGACATAAATGAGCTATCAAATAGAGAGCTGGCACAAAATGGTAAAATATGAGATTACGATAATAATAAATGATTGGATGTATCAGCAAACGATTTAGGATTTTTTAAAAGTTTAGTTGGAAAAACATTAGTATATGCTACATGAGATTCTGATGGTGAAAGCTTTGATCCAGTAATAGGTAAAACAGTTGCACATAGAAAAGGTGAGTGAAAAACTGATGAAACTGGCTCTTTCTATATTGAAACACTTGGAAAAAGGGAGATGTATGGAAAGCAACTTGTTAATCCCTTAGATCTTCTTACAAAAGAAGGAACTGCAATTAATAAGATAGATTTTTTTGATTCTGATGGAAAAGATAAATCTATTATTGGTACTACAATGAAATTTGCAGTAGAGACATTACCATTTTTTATACCACATGTTAATGTTATTTATGGTGGTATAAAGATGGCTATGGGATTATCAGCTACATTGCCCACATTTTATAAATCTTTAGAAGGTTTATTACTTGGTGAACCAGCCGATGGTATAGAAACGCCTATGTGAAAAGCAATGAATAAAATTGAAGGTGCTGTTAATAAAATAAGCTCTCCAAGTCTGTCTGATTTTGGACAACAGGGGATGTGAAATTATGAGCAACTTGGTTCAATGGTATCTTCTATATTTTCTCAAATTTATGAACAAAGAGCAGCAGCATCTTTATCAAAACTTTTTTATAAAGTAAATGATAAAAAATATATGGAGAATCTGGCTACGCTTGCTCAAAAAAATGCTGTTGAAGGGGCACTTGCTGGGAAAATCCCAGTTGAACAAGTAGAAGATGTAGCAAGAAGGGCATTTATGAAAGGATATGAAAATACTGCAAGTTCTGTACAAAGATCAAAACTTGCAAAAAATTTATCTTTAGGATATATGGCTCTAACACAGTCTTCTAATGTATATAGTGATGCTCTGGCTGGTGGATATGATAGAAGAACTGCTGGATTTACATCATTGCTTGCTGCTAGCGGTCAATATGCTTTAATGGCTAATAATCAAATGGGAACATGGTTTCTTGACAAAACTACTGGATATACAGAGAATGAAAGTAAAGCAGTGGTAAGAAAGGCTGTAAAGGATTCTTATGGAAAAGTTAAAGAAGCTTTTGATATGTTTGATGTAGATCAGGTTGCTGGAAAAGCAAAACTTGCAACTGCTGTTTCTGGATTTAAATCTAAAATAAAAACATTATTAACAGAGCCAATACTAGAAAGTGAATTTGCAGAAAATATAATAAAAAGAAGTATTATAGAAGGTGTAGAAGAAGTAACAGAACAAGCTGCAATAGATGCATCAAAAGGTATTGTAGATGTTATGAGTGCTCTAGGTTTGACTCCTAAAAAAGGTAGTTTTGGAGGATTTGATGTTGTTTTCAGTAAGGCGGGTTTTGAAAATTATTTGGCTAATTTTGTAGGTGGTGCCATAGGTGGGCCATTGTTTGAGCTACAACGTTCTATAATAGAACCAATGGTTAATAGAGAAAAAATATCTTTATCTACGGAAGCTGACTTATATGATTTGATTTCTACTGGACGTACAGCAGATATATTATCAGAAATAGATAATATGAAGGGAAAACTTTGAGATAATGAAATACATGTTGGTGAATCGAATGTAGAAATTAATGCTGATACTTATGCTGATTTATTAAAACAAAGAGTAAAATGAATTGATAGTATTGTTAATTCTGAAAATCTAAAAAATACAGATGAAGATTTAATTAAAAAAAGCATAATGGATCAGATTTATATTAATGATATTAAGAAGTCTGGAGTTGATAATTTTCTATTATCTGATGCAAAAGAAATAGGTTTACAAATTGTAAATCTAAAGAACCAACAAGAAACGTTAAAGGATTCTAACGATTTAAACACAAAAAAATTAGTAGAAGAAGAATTAAATAAAAAAAGACAGGAATTTAATGATTTGGTATCTGGTAAAAATTCTGAATATTATCATAGTTGAGCATTGTTTACTTTAAATCCAATATTACATCAACCATTTATAAATATGTCTGTAGATGAGTATGTAAAAAATGTGTATGATAAGGATTATTATCATCTATCTGATGAAGAAAAAAATAAATATCTTATAGAATTTGATGAATTAAAGTCAAATACAGAAGTGAATTTTAAAGAAAAGATGAGAAAAATGTTTAATATTTTTCTCAATATGAATGAAAAATTTTCTAAAGCAATAAAAGAATATGATTCTGATGGTTTTGCATCTGTTAGAAGTGCTTTTATGGATGCATTTATAAATTCTACAGATGGACAAATTGATTATATTAAGTTATTAGATAGATTGAATGATATTAATACAACTCTAACAAAAAACGGGTATCCAAAATATTCTCTTGATTCTCAAACATTTATTAATGTTGGAAAATTCTTACTTGATAATAATATTATTAAAAAGAATACTACAGATTCTAATAAAGCTGTAATTGTTCAAGACCTATATAAATATATATCTGATACTTACAATACACAAAACCAAGAAGAAGCTACAAAATTAGCAGATAAAATGTGGACAATGTATCAATTATATAATAATATAAACAAACAAGTACCAATAAAAAATTTAGATATAGATTCTTTTATTGAATTAGTAGAAACAGGAAAATATAATGATGGAGAAAAACAATTAACATTACAATTAAATAATGAAGAAAAAAATACATTAAAAAATGAATTTTCTAATCTAGTTGCATCTAAACAAAAACTTGAAGAAGTAAATACTCTTCTTAATAAATTAAATAATGGAGAAGAAATATCATTACAAGACTTATCAAATGCTGGATTATATGTAATAACAAATCCAGATGGCTCTATAAATAATGATGATATTAAAGAAACTCTGATTAACACACAGAACAGATTACAAGAAACATTAAATAAATCTGTAAATGATCTTTTTAGTTCTAAAATAGACAATAAAATTATTGAATATATAAATAATTTTCAAAATGTTAAACCAACAATAGAACAATTTTCTGATGATGAAAAGATAATAATTGAAGACATATTAAATAAAATTGGTCTTCCTGAATGAACAATGAATAAGGAAGTTATTAGAGAACTTATTAATAAATATAATAATACTCTAATTAATAATGTTAATAATTTACCAGATGATGCTGTAGAAAAACAATCTGCATTATATGTTGCAAGTTTATTAAGTCAAATAGACATTCAAACAGAAGATGAAATTACACCAAAAGTAAATTTGTTAATACAATATGGAAAAGATTTGGTTTCTAAAAATTTACCAGCAGAAGAAGCCTTTATAGAAGAGTCCGAAAAGGCATATAAAACAATTTCAGAACTTTTGGATGATGCGGAACTAAGTGAAGATGAAGTAGCTTATAAACATTATAAGGATATATATGATAGATTATCTCCAGTACTTGAATATGCAAAGAAAAATAGGAAAATAAATACATTACTTGAAACACTAAAAAACTTTCAGGTAACTATTTATGGATGAGCAGATCCTGTAACATTTTTTGATATATTAAAAGATAATATTAATTTCTTTGACAAGAATGTTGATACTAAATCTGATTTCATTAGAAGTGATGTACAATTAGAACAAATTATGAAGGCCAGATATGTTTTAAATGTTGTAAGAGCTATAACAGCTGCTATGACATCTACAGAAATTGGCCCGTCCAATTTATATGGATACAATGAAATGTTAAATAGAGCTTTAAAGAAACAGGGTTTAAAGGAAACTTATGATACTATCAATTCTCAAACAGCATATACAATTTTAAAGGACATTAATTTTATAGATTCAAAATTAGCCTATTTTGAAAATTTAGCAAGAAATAATGCTGTTTCTATAATAGAAAACGATAATAGAATTAGAGAATCTTTTTTCAAAAATATAAATAAACAATATTTAGATCCAGATAATAAACTTAGTTTATTAAATCTGAAATTTAATAATAAAACATTGTTTACTATAGATGATTTAGATCGTTTTGATGAAATAGATGATGATGAATTAAAAGCAATTGAAATAGAGCATACTTTTTATAAAAGATTTCACGAATTACCAGGAGATTTAAATACTAAATTAAATGAAATATTTGGAAACTTTTTAAAAGAGTTTAGCGCTAAAGATATTATATTGTCTAGAGAGTCTAATTTAACAGCTGATTTTGATAAATTTGAACTATTAGACTGATATAATTGAGTACATACTATTTTAAGTTATGATAGTAAAGAATTTTATAATGATTATAAAACATTATTAGAAAAAGAAGTATCTTTACCTGGAAATAGAAAGGCTCCGCTATTCTCACAACAAATGTCTTTACGCTTTGTTGTTGGATATTTTAAAAATAAACAGATTTATAAACATATTACAACTTTTTTACAAGAAAATCCAGAAAAAGGATTATCAGAGTCCTATATTCAAAATGATTTAATTGATAGAATAAACAGTTTAGAAGCATTTAATATAGAAAATATAGTTTCTATACATGGAACAAGTGGGACAGGAAAAAGCTCTGTAATTGCAAATTATACATTACGTACAATATTAGAAAAATTTGGAAAGGATAATACTATTAATATAACTGCTATAGCTCCTACAGAAGACACCTTGGTTACATTATCAAAGGATATAAAGGGAACTCTAGATATAACCATTAATAATATGACAGTTTCTAATATTATTAATAAGTACTTGAATCCTAATGGATTAAATGAATTACAAAATTTATATTCTATAATTGAAAAATATGATTTAACTGATGAGAAAAAACTTGCTGAAGCAAATAAAGAAATAAATACCAAATACTTTGCAATTGGCGAAGGTGTTGGTGCGGTATATTTGAAGCAAGCTTTCTTTGATGATTTTCTATTAAAACCTTCTGATACTGCAAAAGAAATTATTATAGGAGATGAATTAAGTAAAATTAATACAATAGAATGACAAATTTTAAATAAACTTGGTGCAAATAATAATGTGTACATTGTTTTAATGGGGGATCCATTACAAAGTGGAATACAAATTGGAACTAATTTATTTAGTACAGATAATATATTTTCTGCATCTAATATTAAAATGCGAAATCCTGTAAGAGCAAGAAATACATTACAAAATGAAAATGTTGTTACACTTGAAAATTTTGTAAGAAATGTTCGTGCGGCATCATTTGAACAAAAACCAATTCAAAAAGATGTAGAATTATTATATAATGATACAAATCAATATTTAAGTGGAACTTTAATTGTAAATACAATTACAGAAGAAGATTTAAAAAAACTTGATCCAAATAAAGAAATAGCTGTAATAACACAAGATGGGACATTATCTGAATCTTTAAGAGAAAAATTAAAGAATGTATTTAATGATAAAGAAATAAAAGTATATGGTAGAGATGTTTTAGGAAGAGAATTTGATCAAGTAATAATAGATTTAAATATTAAGAATTCTCATATTTATATTGAAGCTAGAGAACTGTACACTTTATTGACCAGGGCAAAAGAAGGAACCTTAGCAAAAATTAATACATCAATTAATATAAAAAATATTTTGCGTGCCAAATCTGTTCCAGTTACAATTAATGCCGATGCAATAAACAAGTCTTTACAAAATAGAATTGATAAAATAAATTTAATGGATTTAAAAGAGGAAAAAGTAGAAACCGTTGAAGAACCTGTAAGTAATATTAACGTAGAGCCAGTTGATTTTATAGAAGAAATTCCAGTTATTGATACAATAGACACAGAAGAAAATGAAGAACAGGAAAAAATTCCTGATCCAGACAATATTTTAGGATACAGCTTCTTTAATAATCTTGGAATAAATGTGCATAATATATCAAGTCCAAGTCCATTAAGTAAATTTTTAAATTTTAAAATTAATGAGTCTGGTGAAAAAAATACTATTTCATGAAGTAATTTAAAAACTACATTAGAACAGGAAAATAATGTTAAATTTACAGATACAGATTTATTTGCTTTAGAGGAAATAAGTTCTGAAAATTTAAAATTGAGCGATATTATACATGAATATATTAGATTTAAAAATCATATTTTATTTAATAAATTATATGGCAAACAAAAATTATTTAATGATACAGTGCAAGTAGAGTCAGATTGAGTTATAAAAAAAATAGCATCTTCTGTTGATAATATATATTCTTATGGAAAACTTGTAAATAATAACTCTATAAAAACTGATATATATGCTATAGGAACATATATTAATGTTAATAATAAAAAAATATTTATGACTTTGGCTGTTTTGCCAGATTTAAATAATACCAATGTTTCTAGGGCCATTAACATTCAAAAATTAAGCGAAATATATTCAAGAGTCGATGAAGAAGGAGAAGTTTCTATAAACAAGCAGGCCGTTACAATTTATAAAAATCCAATATTGCCAAAAAGTGAAAACCAGACAAATAAAATAAAACCAGTTAATCTGAATGATATTTCAAAAGTTTTTCCTGGAGCAACAATACTTGATAATAAAGTAAGAGTTTTTTGGGGTGATTTAAATGCAATACAAAAAGAGCTTGAAACCTATACAGGATATAAAATTACTGATAAAAAATTATTAGAACAATACAGGTTCAGGCCATATATTATTGTTTCATACGATGATACAAATACTGCATGTAATAGGCTTATTATGTTAAATTCTAATTCAAGAAGCCCTATGGAGTTTTGAAAAGAATTTACATCTATAATTAATTCAAAGAAATTGGATGAAGAGAAAAAAGATATAAAAGTACACCACTTAATTAGTAAATATAGATCATGAGAATTATTATTCAATTATTTTAAATATTTAAAACTTTCTGGTAAAGAAAATCTAATGAAAGATGTTCTTATAAATCTAGAAAACAATTATTTTGGAAAAACAAGAAATTTCTTTAGTTTAGATACATTAACAAAAATAGTTGAAAGTTTAGTTTCTTATAATTATGATCCTAATGATGAAGATGATTTTAAGAAGTGATTCTCTTCAGAAGAAACAAGAAAAAATATAATCAAAGGACAAACTGTAATAGAAAAATATGAAACAGTTAGAATTGGTAATATATTATTTTATTTATCTGATGTAATTACAAATCCAATATATGAATTTGATAAATTTCTAGAGCAATATAAAAAACCAATATATTACAATCCAACTATAGAATCAATAAGAGTTGGAGGAGAAGGAGAGTCTTATGGAACATTACCATTGGATGAATATAAATATTATAATATCAATGTTGCAATAGAACCAAATAGATTATTGATACGTATGAGTGATTTATTAAGTGAAAAAAAAGAAACTAATATAAAAAATAATATTACAACAAATAATATAATACCAAATGAAGCTGTACTAAATCTTGAAGATGGAAATTTAAAATTAAAAGTTACTATTAAATTAGATGTTTCCAAATTTCCTGTTGGTAAAGAAAAACAATTATTGTCAACTATGAATCAGGCAGTTAGAAATTTCTTAATTAGAAATTATAACAATATTGAATTAGATAAAGATTTATTTACTGGTAATGAAAACGATGTAATTTTATCTGATTATATTCAAAATGTAATATATAATCCTAATAGTTATATAGAAAAAAATGGAAAATTTTATCCACTATCATCTTATTTGGATGATTTTGGCGCAATAGATGAAGACAATACAAATATAAATTGTAGTATAAAATAAGCATATGGCAAAATGTATACAGAATTTTAAGAGTGTTTTAAATTCTAAAAAAATAAAAACATTTCTTAATGAATCTATTAATCAAGATTTATTATTAGAGAAAATAAATTTGGATAATGAAAATAATAAATGAACACAATTATCAGATGGTATTAGCAATTTAATAATTGAAATATCTAATGAAAATAAAGCTATAAATTCATATGATTTTTTTAGTTTATCTGAAAATCTAACTAATACTCTTAAATTATATACATCAGAGTTTGAGAATTTTGATCAAAATCTTGATGATTTGGTATTTGATATAGTAAATAAAGTTAAATCAAATTATGTTAAAAGTTTTGTTTATGATACAAATCCAGTTATTGATGAAAATAGAATTTATGATTTTTCATCAATAATGAAATTAGTATATAATAATGATTCTTATATGAATTATTTAAATAGTTTAATTAATATAGGTTTATTTAAAGTAATATTTATTAATTCATTAGATACAAACAATAAGGATTATCCATATGAAGGATTTGTTACTACTGATGCTGCATTAAATAAAAATATTGCACTATATAAAAATGAGTTATGGGATTATATTTATAGATATTATTTGAATAATCATCCAAATCCTATAAAGATTAAAGATTCAAATTTATATATTTTAAGTAGAATATCAAATGTTGAAGGGTATGATTTATCTTTAAATGATGCTCTGTTTGGTAATGGAAAAAATTCTATTTATGCACAAGTTATAGAATTTATAAAAGAACAGATGGATATTAATATGCAATCTGTAGAAGGAGATTTTAGAATAATTAGTGGAAATAGATATACAATAGCACAAGCATATATAAAATCATTACTTTTAACCAATTTTGACAGTTTTTTACTTAATAATCATTCGGATAAAGTAAAAGTAAATATAAATAGTTCTGGAACATTTAATCTTCCTACAAATGGTTTACCAAAATATTCACTTAATATAAGATGAGGTAAGAAAAGTTTATTGGATAATGAAAATGCAAATAGTGTTGAAGAAAACAGAACTTCTTTAATAAAATTAATTGCTTATACTATACCATTTTATGAACAAAGAAAAACTTCAAAAGGTACAATTTGAGTAAAAAATGAGTATGGATTGTCTATTGGTAAAAATAATTTAGATGCCGCTGGAACTATTTTAAATGAATTAAATAATGATATTAAATTTAATATTGAAATAAATGGTAATAATGAATTACATACTATTTCAGAATTATATGATTTATATGATAAAGATGTACTTTCTTTTAAAAAAATATTAAGAACGGTTATAGACCAAGGAGTAGAAAAAAGCAATAACATATTGGCAAGAAAAAGTGTATTGGAAAGTATATATCAATTTTTATATGCTCCTAAAGGATTAAGAAATTCTATTCTTGCTTGAAGAGATGCAAACAAAGAAACTGGAGATTTTATTTTAAATCCCGAATTGGCTTTAATTAATCATTTAAGAAATACTGTAAAGAATGTTTATCATCAAGCATCTGTTTATGATGATAGCAAAACTGTGGACGTTTTAGATTTGGATTTCACCATATCTAAGGAAGTAGAGAATTTATTTGTAAATCTTGATAATGCACAAACAAATAACATTATAAATTCAAATTATACTGTTAATAATTTTGATGATTTTATTAAATTGTTAACAGATCAGAATAAAGGAGGTCTTTCTTTATCACAAACAACGATAGAAGAATATAGAAAAATACTTGAATCAAAAAATGTAGATTTTAATAGTAATAATTTTAAAAATGCTATTAAATATTTAACAAGCAATATAAAATATCAATCTACAGATAATATTCCAACCAGAGTGGCAACATATTTTGCTAATGATGTAGATGATATTTTACATCTAAGAGACTTGTTTAAAATATCTAAGAGAGATATAAAATTTGATACAGTCACACAGGTAAAAAAATCTACTGGAGAGTCTGTTCCAACTATGGTTGTTGCAAATATGTCTTCTTTATTTAATAATATTATTGATAAAACTGATAATATATTCTCAAAAAATCCTGGATTTTATAAAAGAAATGAAGTACTATTAGAGGTTATTGGTAAATATGGTTCAAAAGATTTACGTGATTTAAATGCAAATGAGATATTCATGTTGTCTTTTACAAAATATTTTTTGGAAGCCAGATTAAAGGACAACGAATTTATCAATATTCCAGTAACTTATTCAGATAAGTCTACTATATATGGTACTGTTTTCAATACAGCAAAAAATATAAATACTCCATTTGGATTACGTTCTTTAAATAGCATTTCTTTAGAAGAATTGAAAGAAGTGATGAGGGTTTATCAATCAGATTATTATAATACATTAATATCTAATATATATAATGATTTTTATATATTAGATAATGATTTCTTTAAAACTAAACCAAAAACATCCATTTCTAAGATAAATAAAATTGAAGAATATCTGGAACAATTTAATAAGCTTAATTCTAAAGAAGAAATTTTAGAAGCAATATCAGATAAAATACATTCTTCTGAACATGTAGAAATTTCTGAAGAAACTCATTATTCTTTTTATAAAAATGAAAACGGAAAAGATGTTATTAAATTTAATCAACTTTTGAAATCGTATGTACAAATATTTAATGATAAGAAGTTATTTGATAAATGAGTTGAATATCAAGAAAAAGAATTATTTAAATATATTCCAGAAAAAATTTCTTTAAATTATATTGTTTTTCAAAAGAAAGACAAAAAAGAAAAAATAGCATCAATAACAAATGCTTTTCCTAATATAAAAATAACTAATGATGATGAAATAGTTTTAAAAGATGAAAACAATATAACAGATATTGTTAAAACATATTTGTGAACAAAAAATCTTGTAACATCTCAGTACTTAAATATTTCAACAAAAGATTCATACATACATCCATATGAAAAACTGTTTACCCCAGTAAATAATAAATGAGATAGTATAGAATCTGTATTAACCAGAGAAAACAATAAACGTACAACAACAATGACCAAAAGAATGAACATTTTTGGTGCATCAATGAGTATATATGGGAAAAGTCCAGAAGGAATTTTACAAAAACATAAAATAGCTGTTATGTCTGATCCAGAAACTACAGTATTTAACTATACTGGTGATCAAACTAAAATAGAAGTTTATAATGGGGGAGCTTTGGTAAATCCAATATTTAATGAATTACTTAAAGTTTCACTACCAGGATACAATTTACAGAGTTCACAAAAACCAATTGCCCAAATAATAAGTGAATCTTTTTCTGGATTACTAAAATTTGCAACATTTGCAATAAGTAATAATGATATAAGAAATAGTAATAGAAAAGATGTAGAACTATATAATATTATGAAAAAATTAAATAGTGAGTATCTATGAAAAGATGGTTATTTTGATCTATTTAGTTTTAAAGATCTTGGCGATTCTGATTCTTATAGTCCAATAGATTTACAAGCTATTGTACCAAATCTATATTTATGACACAATGGTAAGATGCAAAAATTTTTAAATATAAAACTTTTAAAGGATAATATTTATACTATATATTTTGAAGGTGGAGATGAAAAACAAGTAGAAATCAATAATCTATTTGATTTATGGAAAGCATTTGGTGGAGAATATTCTGCAACTATGGAAAACAATCAAATTAAATATGATGAATCTTCTATTAATTTAGTGGCCTCAATTGTAAGTAAACATGCTATTTATAATAAAAATAACACTCTTAAAGAAAGTTTAATTACAATGCTGGTTCCAAAAAGCGCAATAAAATATGGTGCCACAAATATAAATACAGTAAAAGATGTGTTTTCTTCTGATAAACCCTTAAATTATTTTATATTCGATACTTCGTTTTTTGGAACACAGCTAGATCCTTATCATACAGTAGAAGATTCTGAAGTAAATGAAATTACACAAGTTATATCAGCATTATCTGAAATGAATCTAGTTCCCGAACTGTCAGATGCTGTATATGATGCTATTTCTACAGTTACCGAACGTGGACTTGAAAAATTTAATATTAGATTAAATAGTGATAAGGATTTTGAAATTATTACAAAATTATTTATAAAAAGATTGAATAATTCATCCCAAATTAATAATGCTAGGACAATTGTTAATGCATTAGAAAATGATTTTGAGCATATTATACCGTTTGATAATAAAACAATATATAAACAATTTATAAGCTTTTTAATTTCTGAGGTTAATGCAGAATTTGTTAGAAGAAAATTTCCAGGAGCTGGTTATGTGTTAAGACCTTCACAAGGATTTGTACAGTTATATGAAGATAGAGATGGAAATAAATATTTAAATACTGATTTAATTCGTATATATGATGAATTATCTGTAAAACCACAAGTTAATACATTAGATAATTTACATGATATAAATAATGCAAAGATAGATTATGTATTATCTACTCTTCCAAGTTTACAGCCTACAAATATAAATATTTCAAGTATAAGACCCCTGGATGTAATTTCATTAAATATAGATATAACATTAAACGGTAATTTAATACCAGCCAATACTCCTATTAGATTAAATGAAATAAATGATTATTTTCAAATTAAAGGTTTAATAAAATCTTTAAATAATTCTGATATTATTATAAATAAGATATATAATCAGCCAAGAGATTTAAAACCATCTGATGTTACATTCGTAGAAAATGGAATTCAAAGGAGTATTTGAGATTGTGATGCAATAGAATTCAAATGGAGACTTTTAAATGATAATACTTTTAAAACAAGCAAAATGTATAATGATTTTGTTAAATATATTCAAAATATTACAGGGAGTGTAAATATTTTGCCATATGTTGATAAATGAATACAAAGAACTTTTGAGTTATTATCATATAATAAGAACTATATATCTTATCAAGAAACGAATGATAATTATTTTAATACTATTTTTAAAACCGTAGATGGCTTTGATGATTTTACAGGAAAATTTGAAAATAATTATATTAATACTAATAGTATTACAGATTATAAATATTATGCACCAGAAAATATTAGATCTTATGGTGAATATGACACATTTGGAATTAAGAAAGATACCAATCTAAATAAAATAAACATCTCAGACTTTTTATTGCCAAAGAAATATCTTCATCCATTATTACCAGTTCCAGCAGATTTAGTTTTAGTTGGTGTAAACGGAGAAGACTATTATGTCTCTTTAGAAGATTTTAATTATATTGAATATAAAAATAAATTATATTTAAAAACGGTAATGGAACTTGCAAAAAGAGATGCTGAAAATAATAATACTTCTTTGGATGCAGAAATTGCAAAGTATTCTCCAATAGCAGAAGAAATTCAAATTTATATAAGTGATGATGGTAATTATAGAATAGATTCTTTTGGACATAAAATGTATAAATTACCAGCTTCCTATAAAGTGTTCTTAGATACTAAAGGCAATGAAATTTTATATATTAAAGAAGGTATTGATAGCTTTTTAGAAAGCCATAATAATTTGAATTATATTTATACAAAGGATAAAGGATATAATACCGTAGATAAATTATTAGATTTGGTGGATGATGATTATTTGACATTATTAACAACAATAGCAAATTCTGTAAATAATCAAGAATTAGAAAGCTTTTTTAGAAAAAAAATAAAAAATTATAAAGAATTTAAAAAGGATATTATAGATAAGTATAATACTGGACAAATAACTAAAAAGAATGTAATTGATTTATATGAAGAATTTCTTAAAACAAAACAAAAAACAGAAACATTTAAATATTCAAAAAGGCTGGCAAATATAAAATATAAAAGTTTTAAGCAATCTTTAAAATCTGTTGTAGCTAGAATTCCAGCTCAAGCACTACAATCAGTTATGTCTATGGAAACGGTAGGATTTATTCCTGGATCAGCAAATGATATATATGTATCTATCTGACAACTATTTCTACAGGGATCAGATCTTGACATTGATAAAGTATACACAATGGGATACTCATTTAAAAATGGTCAATTTGAAGCATGGTCTCCATATTTTGATACAACTAAATTTGATGAATCAATTAATATTCCACTTCCAAAAAACAGAAAATATATTTTATTAAATGAAAAAAATCTAACAAAATACAAAGATGTTTTAATTACTGATGACAATGGTATAAATTTTTCTAATGATGTATTTAATATAAATTCTTTTTTAGAAAGTAATGGAATAAACGATAGCAGTTTTCTGGATAAATTTATAGCAATTACAAATGAATTAAATAAAAATGAATATAAATATATATATTCAGAAGATGATTATTTATTAAAAGCTATTAATAGGCACGAATCTTATTATAACGAGAATGGATTTAAAAACTATATTGTAAACAAAATGATAGGTGTTCTTGAAAGTCCTACAACACAAGTTGCATCTAATATACCAGTAACATCTGGAGTTTATGGAGAAATAAAAAAGAATTATTCTGACTCACCATATAATCTTGATGTTTATAATGGATATACTATGGGCTTGCAACAAGAACAAAACACAGTAGGTAAAGCTGTTATTGGTATTGCAGCTGTAGGATTAAAAAATTATTTTGCACTTGTAAAATATTTTGGAAACTATTATATGAATGTTGATAATATAGATGTAAATAGTAGTAAATATTTCTTCAAACATTATGTAATTAATGGAAAAGAATATTGCTTTAATAAAATTGCTGGATTAAATAATTATAAAAACATTCAAGACAAACTAGATGAAATTTTAGTACAAAATATTAGGACTTCTTTAGAAAGCATTTCTAAAGATACAATACTTTCTGAATATATGAGTAATTCAGAATATATTGATTATATAATATCATCTATGGAAAAATTTCCATTAGATAATGATATAGCTTTTTATATATCGGCCATTTTAACACTTGCTACTGATAATGCAAAAGAGCTTTTATTAGCAAAAATAAATGCTGGAATTGAATTTGCTGGAATGCATATTTATTTACTCATGTTGGGAGTTTCGCCAGATGAAGTTACAAAGTTTATGACATCTCCAGAGGCTATGGAATTAAAAAGAAAAACAGAAAACAACATTTTTATTACAAATGGTAGACCCGTTTCCAGAATCAATATGATCAGGGCTTCTATTGACAAGAATATAAAAGCTCTTCCTATAAATGAATATAGAAGTAATTTCTTTGTCAATTTCTTCAATATATTTATGGACTCTCAAGAATTAATTACTCTTGGCTCTTTTTTAAGTGTTAATCAAGGATCTAAAGCTAATGAAGAAAGTCTTTATGAATTATTGAATAATTTAAGATTTTCGTTGGTCAATCAAAGAAAAATGTTGAAAAGAAAATATTTTAATGATTTAAGTGATTTAGAAACTATTAAGAAAGATAAACCTTGATTAAATGAAGTGCTTATTGAAGAAATATATGACAAAGCTAAAAATATTAATATAGTAGAAAAAGAATTAGATTTGGATTTATTTTTTAATGATGATAATTATAGAAAAATAGCTATTGATTATTACAATCTTATAAAATCTACATTTAATATATTAGATGTACTATCTTCTTTAAAGCATTTTAATAGCATGTTTAAATCTTTTCATACTGTTGATACTGTTATTACCTCAAAAACAAATAAACATTATTTTAATTCAATAAATAACAGTAAAAAGATAATTGAAAAAATATTGGATATTTATCCGCAAAACGAATTATATTATAAAATAACCAAACATATAATACTTAATGGAGTGCAGAATAATCCAGTTACATACAGTTCAGGAATACTGAATAAAATAAACGATTATTATGATAATTGAGTTATTTATAAATTTTTTAATACTCTGGATTATAAATTTGATTTGATAGCATTAATGAATTATTTGGGTATAGATAATATTAGAATATTAAAAGACAGTCAAGATGAAATTTCTGTAGATACTTTTACTAAAAAAGATTTAGAAAATTCTCCAATAAGGTATTTTTCTTTAAATAGTCCATATGAATTAGCAAAATTTAAATATATAATGGAAGAATATATAATACCTTTTGAAAAGAAAAAACACGCTAATAATGGATTTTTAAAGAGATTTGTAAAGACATCATATTTAAATTATAACTTAAATAAAAAAATATCTTATTATTTAGATGAATCTAATTATGATGAATTGGAAGATCTCGAGGCAGGTATAAGTGAGATGATTGGTAGGGGATTTTCTAAAGAATGAGATCCAGCTTCTGGAGAATATATAAATACAGATTATATTTTAAATATAAATACTGTACAAGATGGTGATTCTAAATTAAATGCTGGAATTAAGTTAATAGATTTATTAACTGCATATAATTTAATTATAAATGAAGGAAGATTTGGTGGAAATAGAGCTACAGAATTATTTTATAAAGATGCTGATGATCCAAATTCTATTTCAAGAAAATTTCTTAATTTTGAATCTTCTATAACACACGAAGATGTTGATATTTTAGTAAAAGATTTATCTGAAAATAATAATAATTTAAAAGGATTTCTATTATATGTTTTTGGTGATGTTGATATTTATGATAAAAATAAACCAAAAAAATTAAATGTAACTGAAAATGAAACATTACAAATGAATAGATATTATACTTTTCCTTATGAAGTTTCACATGAAATAACAGTTAATAAACAATCACAAAATTTAGCTGATGAAATTGTTCAGCAAATTAAAAATAAAAAATTAGTAATTAGTAAAGAATGTAAATAATGGATTGCAAGTATACGGTTAATCTAGAAGGAAAGCAAGTAGAATTGTTTTCTACACAGAATGAAATTAACTCTTTAGAAGATTTAATTTTTGAATTGAAAAAAAATATAGACAGTTCTAATTTAGCTGCTTATAATGAATTAAAAAATAAGTTATTAGATTTTGATAATATACAAGACTTAAATTTAAATGATATAAATGAAAACACTGTAGGAGTATATAGTCCAGGTGAACTTGTAAAACAATTATCTCCAAGAGAATCTGGATTATTACGACTTTTAAATATCGGTGTTGATTGAAAAACAAATAATGTTATTGCTGGTTTTGGAGAAGAGAACGTCCCAACTTCATTCTATAAAGGTCATATATTTTTCAATTTAAATTATATGAACAGTACAGATAACAATATCATTGCATTGGTTGAATTGGCGTTATATAATGCTTTCGGAGAAATAAATTTTAGAGAGCTTGTAAATTCAGAAAAAGAGGAAGATAAATTAATGGCCGATAAGTATTTGGAATCAATTATTAAAACAAAGGATGAAGAAAAAACCAATGATTTAAAAAAAATAATCTATACTGCTTATTATCGCAGTGTAGTTAAATCAATAAATGAGGATAGAAGTATTAATACTGAAAGGCTGTCTTTACACGATACTTGAAATAAATTTAAATATATAGATAATGAAGAACGTCTTTCAAAACATTTACCAAAATCAAGAATAAATATACTTGATTTAAAGCAGGGAGATCTTGTATTAATACCAAATCCTGATAAAATTTCAAATCCAAATGCAACTGATTGATACGAATTATTCTATGATAGTTATATTGATTCTGATGGAAAATATATTATAAGAACATTGGGACAAAATACACAAACAGGAAATTTATTTTTACGTAATAGAATTGCTTCAGAATATATTTATACTATAGACAATAAATTATCTATTAATACAAATAGTAATTCAGTAGAAGCTATGGTATATACAGATGAAATATATAATAATTATTCATATACTAAATCTGAAAAAATACCAATTTCATTACATAAACACTTCAAATCTGTTTCATATAAACATATATTGAATTTGTTAAAAAATAATAATATTCTTGTAACTTTGGATCATAAAGATTATAAAATTAAAGAAATTAGAGGTTCTATAATTGTATTAGATAATAATAAATCCTTAAGAATAGATGAAATCAAGAATATAAAGTTACCAGTACCAAATTTAGAATTATTAGAAGAAAATATAGATATGAATTATAAGACTCCAACAATTGGAGAACGTGCACTTATATCAATAGGAAATTCTAAATTCATAGGATTAATTATTGGAAATGAGTTTGTTACAAATAAATTCTTATATATATATAAAGACGACGAAGGTTACAAGCTTGGAGTTACCAGTCAATATAATATTGTTGGAACAGAAATACCAAGAAATACAAACCAGAATATTATAAACAATGATGATTTAATTAATATATCTTATTATATAAACAATATTCTAAAAAATAATAAGTCTGTACAATCTATTTTAGAAAAAGATTATGATAGGTTAAATAATTTAACATTTAATGTATCAGACTTAAATAACTATTCTACAATATTGTCTGATGACATATTGTATAATCCAGAAACTAAATTGCTATATAAAGTTATTGGTTCTGGATATAATTTGATAAATGGTATAAAACATTTTTACATAAAGACAGTTGTAAAAATGAGTGATAACACATTTAGATATTTTAATATAGATAGAAATTCATTACATAATTATATTCTATTTACAAAAAGACTTAATGAGTCTTTTGCTAATTTAAGCATTCAAAAATCAAGAATAGAAGTATTTAGAGAACCACAAGTACAAAGTAAATCTTATGTAGAAGTAAAAGTATATAAAAATCCAAATAATTTCATATTTATTTTACCAGCAAACGTTAATCCAATTGAATCTAATATAGCAGAAAAAGGATATAAAGATATTACACAGGAATATAAAAAATTAATGCAGGATAGATATAAATGAGAAAATATACCAGACAAATTATATGCTATAGCAACAAATAATTATTATAAAAAAGATTCTTTAAATACTAATTTTGTTGAAATGTCTAAAGAGAATTTTATTAAAATGTTGCGCTCAAATGAACTATATAAAATAATTCCTGGAAGTTTTATTTCTTTAGGTAAGAATGTTCTAGTTGTAGAAAAAATTTTAAAAAATGCTTTAGTGGCAACAAAATATTCGTATACTAAAATACCAAATGGAAATGGTGAATTTAGATATGTAAAAGGAGAAACTGTTATATTAGATGAATATACAGATTTAAATATTAAAGGAATTTTTACTCCAAAATGGGCAATAAATACTTATGAATTTATATCTAAATATAAAAATAATATTGAAAAAGAAGAAACTAAAATAAATGTTAAATCTAGTAGTTATGAGTTTCTTGTAAACTTTAGTAATTATTTATCTGAAAAATTTAATATAAAAATAAACTTAATAAAGAATAGCGATCTTGAAAGATTTAATAATCCAAAGGTATATCAAGCATCTTCTTTTACTACTTTTGATGAAATATACATTAATCTTGATAAAGCTAGAATAACAGACCCTCTCCATGAACTACTCCATGTTATTTTGGCTACAATGAAAGCTAGAAATTCTGATATGTATTATAGAATCATTAATTCTGTACAATATCATCCAATATTCAAAGAAGTTGCTGGCAATATGATTAATGCCGAAGCTTTAGAAGAAAGCTTTATTAAATTATTTACATTAACTTTTAATAAAAATATTAAAAGTGATGGAGTATTTTCAGATGACGGTTTTAACACTACAATTAAAGATACAATTTCTGATATGTTAAACCTTGAAGAGAACCTGGACTGAGAAGATGTAAATGGATTAATGAAAACTTCTATTTATGATGTATTAACCAATTTTGGTTCAAAATTGATTGATGGAGAAGAATCATTAATAGATTTTAATAGTTCTTATGAAATGTTTACTGTAGCAGACATTATACAAAAACTAATAGATGAAAAAAAATTAGAACAAAAATGTAATTACTAATATGGATAAATGCAAATATTTTTTAAAAGATGGAAATAATGAATTTACTTATGAATCTGATAAAGAACTTTCTGATTTTATAAAGGCTCATTATATACATTCAATACCTGGAAATGTTATAAATGATTATATATTACCTATATACGATGAAAAAATAAAAGGTATTGGAACACTTGAACAATATATTGATTTTATAGACAGCAAATTTCCTAATTTAGATCCAAAAGAACATGATATTAATGAAGGTATTTCATATACACCATTTAATAAATATATATTGGGATCAGAAGAAGATATTAAACAGTTTAAAGAATGATTGGAAAATAAAAAACATACTGTCTTGAAATTTGATATTAAAGAAAATTCTATACAGGATAGAGTATGAGAAGAAATTAAGAAAAATAATGTACCATATAGTAAGAACTTTATTATTGATAGTCAATTTTTAAAAATGGAACATATAATAGATGGTGAAAATCCAAAATTACTTGCTCCTGTTTTTAATGATGAAAACTATAAGAAAGAAGCTATAAATGATTTACTTAATACAAAATATAAGGATTTAAATGAGTCTGATCCAGAAGAAGCGCTTAGAAGGGCAACAGAAGAAGTAGACCTGGAATTAAAGACTTCAAATATAATGGTGTCTTTACAAATAATAGTTAATGATATTTTACAAAATTATATAAAAAAGAATCCTAAATTTTCTATTGATAATTCTATAGAAAAAATTATAAAAACTGTAGAGAATTATAATAAATTAATAAAACATGACTTTAGTTTTACAGAAAAAGAAAAAGTAAATATATCACAAAATATAAAAGAACAGATACAAAAATGATATAAACAAACTGTTTTAAATTCTACTGAAAAATTTGAAGCAGATGTTTGGTTAAATAGACAATTACCTATAGAAAATGCAACAGGAATATCATCTCCAATCTCTTACTTATCTATAAACAGTGATGGAATTCCCAGCATTTATGATGTAAGAGTTTCTAGAAATAATATTACAGATTGAGACTCAGCAAAAATTCTAAGAACTGACTATAAACTTGGTATATCAAGGAGATTACTAGAGGATTTGCTGCCACCAGAAATTAATCCACAACTTATATCATTATACATATTACCAGCAATTTTTCCAGTAAATAGAGATGGATTGATAATGGCAGATAAATTTTATATTGGAGAGGTAAATGAAAGAAGTTCTTCTTATGCATATAAACCATCTGGCCTTGATGAAAATGGAATTGTCACACAAACGCTTAGAAAATTAATTCCTGTAAAAGTTAAAGATAACCCAGAAGAAAGTACTGTAATAATAAGTAATATACAAAAAACATTATCTGCAATGTTTCCTACTTATAATTTCAGGACAAAACGTAAAATAGAAGATATAGAATTTTTAATAACAAAAGCTAAACATAGGGCCGAAGGAAGACAAACAATTAAACTTTTGAATAGATTAACTGGTGAATATATTGAAGAGCCCAACACCGAAGAAGGCGTAGAAAGATTTAGAAAAAGAGTTGCCGAATACGTAGAATTATTAAATGCTAAAAAAGATACAGCTGTACAGGATATAATTAAAGAAATAAATAAAGGAAAAAAAACTGGAAAATTAAATATAAAAGGACTTATTTATGATGGTCTAAATACTACTTTTCAAAAATACTTAAGTGGAGATTGAGAATTAATTACAAATAGACCTGCTTTATTAGCAAATGGCACACTTGTTTTTCGCAATAATAAGACATTACAGGTAGAAGTTGTAACATTAACAATTAATAATTTAAGACAAATTAACAATCTTGGTCTTGGAACTAAAGTACTTGGTAAATTTTATAGAGATTCAGATTTAAATAGAGATCCAAAAATATGAAACGCTACAAGTTCACATATAGAAATTTTAAAAACTTTGACTGTATTAAATGCTATGCCAGATGTGTTATATGGATATAAACTTGGAAATATAAAAGTATTGGATATTTCCTCTGGAACACCAGACTGATCTAATAATTTGGAAAATGCCTTTTATAATTTCGATTTGCTTCTAAAAGAAATAAAGGATGATATAAATATAGAAAATAATTTTGCTAATAAAAAAATTAAAGTAGCAGATTATATGGAAATATTATATCAAGAAATATTAGATGCATTAAGAACTATAAATAATGATGCATTAAATGCTTATTTTAGTATGGAGCAATTTGACAATCCATCAACAAATAATGAAAAAATAAAATTATTAACTCAACTAAGTGATAAACTTTTAGAAACATATGGCCATTTGAATAAAATAGATCCAACTAAAATTACTGATTTTAGCGATCCTATTGTTTATCTATATGCATTAGTAAGTGGAGGAATATCTCATTTTATAGGAATCAATGGAGAGTTTGAAACTGGCGTAAATGAGTATGGTATGACAAAAGGTGATTTTACACACATGTTAAAAAGCTGATTATTTGGAGAAGTAAAAGATACAAATATAAAAATTCCTACAGTTGGAATGTTCCAGGGAATGAAACTTGCAACAACTGATGCTGTTCAATCAGAATATTTGAACCAAATATACGATGTTAGAAATCTTACTCAGGATAAAATTAGTAGTATTTATTTAAAAGAAAAAAATAAAGTTATTAATTTAACAAATGCAATGTATAAAGAAATGGGAAGACCCTGGCTTGAAAAAACGTTTATTGGTGATGCAGATAGATTCTACAGTCCATTTTATGAACATGACGGTAATAAATTGGATTCAGAATTTAAGTTAAAAAATCCATGATCAAAAGAAACAGCTTTAACTCCAGAACAAAGAAAATATTTAAAACAATATATACATCTGTTTTATTTATATAGAGATGGCTCAAATCAAGAATTAGATACATTTGAAAAGTTTGAAAAATCAGAAGAACTAAAACAAATGCTTGCTTCTGGAGAAATTGAAAATTTATTAAAAATTCCTCTTATTCCAAGAATGAATTTAAGTGAATTAAAAACTTTGACTACAGATGGATTTAGAAAAATGGTTGGAAATATTAAAGAAAATGCATTAAATATATTGGATATAAAACAAGAAACTCCTGAAGAAGCAGAAAAAGAATTACAATATATTGGTTCAATGAATGCTATAAATGGCCTAAAGAAAATTTACAATAGATTCAAAAGTCAGGAAGATAAAGAATTTAGGGATTATCTATTAACAAGATATAGTGTTGGACATTGAGAAATTAACTTAGATACTATTTTATTAAAATATATATTTGAATCTATTAAAGAAAAATATTTTAATGAAGTACTTCCATATATTAATGCAGCAATGCAAAATTTGCGATTTTATGGGTATCAAACTGGTCATATTGAAGAAGTTGAAAAATTATTAAACACTACAATGGAACAGATTAAAGTATCAATATATAATGTGTCTCCAATAAAAGGAAAAGAATATGAAGATTTATTTAGCTATATAAGGCTATTGCAAAAAGGAGTAAGTTTTATGGTTTTAGCTATAAGACCAGCCATGGCAATTAAAGAATTAGTAGTTGGTACTATAAAGAATACTTCTTATGCCTGATCAAAAGTATATGGTGATGATAGTTTTTCTGGAAGATATTTAACACAGGCCTATAAATTATTATTATCAAAAAAGGATTATGCTTTAGTTAATGAGTTAAATAATTATTTTAGAATTGCAAATAGAGATATGAATCAGATAGTTGATAAAACAAAGATAGATAGAAGAGGATTAAATTTCATTAGTGATTTTATGTATTGGAGTAATACAGCTCCAGACTATATCAATAGATTAGCATTATTTCTTTCAAAATTAATAAAAGATGGTGTTTACCAAGCATATTCTTTAGATAAAGATGGTAATTTAGTTTATGATGTAACAAAGGATGAAAGATTTTCATATTATTTTCAAATGAGAAAAAAATATGGAATGAAAGATCATCCAACTGATAAAAAATATAATACACAAAGAGCATTATACAAAACTTATATTGATTATTTTAATAAACAAGCTATTTTTAAAAACGATAAAACATATAAAGAAGAAGATCTAATTTCAGAACCATATATGAATCTTGAAAGAGAAAGTATAAAAACTTTTACAGAATTGGCGTATGGATATTATGACTATGATAGAAGTCCTCTTATAAAGCATTTACCACTTGGTATATTTTTTGGTCAATTTATGACTTTCTGGCCAGCCAAGATAAGATATTATTTTGGTAAACCTACAAAAACAAAAAGAGGCCATATGCAACAGAAGTTTAAAATGGTAAATGGTAAAAAAGTACTATATTATGTAAAGTATGAAACAGATGAAAATGGACAAGAATATAGACTTGAAATACCAGAAACAGAATTAAAACCTGGAGATGCTTATTCACCAGATTGAGAATGAGTTGGAGATCCTTTTGAAGGATTAATGTATTCTTTTGGTATAACAATAAGGGAGCTTGCTACTGGAAAATCATTAAAAGAAATAGAACCACATAGACTTAATAATGCGAAATTAATGTTACATGATTTAATTATAATGTTAATTAATATATTACTTGGTATTTTAATATTTAAAAATAAAGATTTAATTACTGGAAAAACAAACTATAGTCAGATGGATCAATACGAAAGAATGGCTTGTAAAATCTTAATGAGATCGACAAAGGAATTTAATCCATTTTCTCTATTAGGAGATATACAAACAACTCCAGTATTTATAAGTACTTTATCAGATACTATAGATTCTGTTAAGGATGTTTTTTCTGGAAACGGATCAGTTGAAAGTTTTATTAGATCAAATTTGAACTTTATGGAATTAGTACCAAATCCTATGGCTAGGCGTTAAACATTTTAGCGTATATTTCACGTTTTGGATTATACTCTTTCATTCTTTCAAATTTTTTAGCAAATACACGAGCAGCATCTACTGGATTATTAGTCTTAAGTAATTCATCAAGTGCTGCTCTTTCTGTAGTATTTAATTCGTGCCAAATATATTCAAGTTGTGTTTGAAAATCGTGTGTAGGTTTATTTCTAATTTTTGAAAATGCATGTAAACCATCCAACCTGTCTTTATTTCATTGCGCTATACCATAAGATGTATTATTATCACCCCATGCTGTAGTATTTAAATTCGATTCTACCTGAAGATTACCCAATATTCCAGCTGCCTGTTCCTTAGTAAGTCCTTTCTGTATAAAAAAATCCATAGCTTCTTTTACTTTATTACTGATTGTTATTGGTTTAGATTTTTCCTTAAAGGTTATAAAACTTTTAATTCGTTCTGATATTGGAACATCAGATTTTTTAGAATTTGCTAAATATTCTCTTAATAAAGAACTTTTACTTTGTACATTATTATTAGCGTAATAATCACTAATATATTCTGGATCATACAATTTTTCTAAATTGTATTTATATTCTGCTTCTAACATAGAATTGTTAATAATTAATATTATTATAATTTAAACTAACTTGCAAAGTTAATAACTTTATTTTTAAATAAAAAGCGATAGCAAAAAAAATAGGGATATGCACAATATAATGCATATCCCTTGGTGATGTAAAAACTTATATAAAAACTATTTCAATTTGTCTATTTAATTATTAATTAGATGAAAAATTATAATTTAATCATCTTTCTCCATTTTTTCCAAACATTCATCACAGTATTGTGCTGGTAATTTTATTTCACCGTGAACAGCCAACCATTCATCATCTGTAAAGAAATTCTCATCTTTAATAAATTTACTGCATTTTGAACAAATCATTTCCCAGCGATTGTGTCGAAATTTAAATTTCGCTTTTGACATTTTATTTCCTATATTGTTCTAGTTCATCATAAATATCTTCTACAGTTATCTTATTGTGACTTTCTTTAATATATGTAGGATAAATCTTTTCACCAAATTTTGTTCCATATACATACCAATATAGTATGTCAACGCCAATAGAAGTATATTCAGAATTAATTATTAATTCAAACATTTCACAAACTGTAGAATAGATAGGATTTTTTTCATGATTTAAATCAATTCCAAACATTTCATAATTATTTACATATTCATGAAATTTTTTAAAATTATTTATAAATTTTACAAATTCTTCTTTAGTCATGTTATTTTATAATTTAAATTTTTATTATAATTTCTAATAATTTTCTATAATACTTCTATAAGATTTGAACCCATGATAATTATTTACCCATCCTTTTTCAGTAATTGCTTTTCCATATTTAAATCCAACTGTTTTAAAACTAGAATTATATTCTTCTTCTGTTAAACATTGACAACAGTGTTCAAATGGAGAAGAGTGTGGAGGATATTGATTCAATAATTTTTCATATAAAGAATTTAACTTCTCATAATCTAATTCTTTTTCATCTCCTATCAAAGTATAAGAAGTCCTCGCAGCCATTGCGATAGAAACTTTAATTGCTGTAAATTCTTTATTTAAAATAGGATCTGAACATAAATCTGTCTGCTCTTTTTTATTTATTTGATCAGCAAGTATAAATAATTTAGTTTCATTCATCTGTTCATAAAATGGAATATGCCATTCTCCTGGTTTTAATTGCTTTGGAGTACTATTTACCATAGAATCATATATACTCTCTGCTAAAGTCATCATATGAATTTCTGCTTTTCCATTATTATGTTTTAATTTAAATAATGTATTTTCTTGATTATTTTTAATAATCTGTGTGTATTTATCATCACTATGATATAATAGTAATTCTTTCCAGCTTTTAGCATAAGGTTCTTTTTGATTGTCTGTTATATAATACTGTGGACATCTTAATTTAAAAAAATTTTTCCATCCTTCTCCACTACCTGTTATTAGCATAGTAGTCCACATATAAGGCTCAAGAAGTCTATTACAAATTTGTTTTGTAATTCCTATATCATGTAAAAATTTAGCCTGTCCTATTGTTAAATCTCTGGTTTTTAACCATTTTTCTTTACATATATTACTTTCATTTTCATCATAATATGCAGTTCCCTGCATTCCTTTATGGTCTTTTTGCCAAGCAATTGGAATAAAAGGATCTTTCTCTACAGATTGTATCATTTTTTCAAATGGAATTGCCCTTGAAGAGGATGTGTTTTTACTTAACATTCTATGAGTGTTCACCTCTGCTAATATGAATCTTGGAAAAGTAATAAGAAGTGTAGTCAGTCTGTCTCCATGAATGCTTAAAGAATCTGCTACTATTTTTGCATTTATTTTGCTCATTATTATTTAAAAAATATAATTGTTATATTATTATTTGCTCTATTATGTAAGTTATTTCCACCAATAATCATTATTAAAGATACTATTAGGATTCCCATTACATTCTTCCAAAGATATTACTTCGCTTATTCTTTCATCTTTAATTAAATAATATTTATTCTCTTTATATTCATAAATAAGTTTATCTCCAAAATCGACACTATGAAAGATATTTGGAGCAACTTCTATAAATCTTAATCCTTTATATTCAAAGACTTTTGTCATAAATTAATTATTATTTATTGAATTATTTAAAATTCTTATGCCTATCTTATTTTAAAATGATATTTTATTTTTATGTTTTACGAAATAATCTAATAGAGTCATTTCACTAAAAGATGTTCTATTGCTACTACTACTTGTAGGCGCATATTGTTCTTTTACGCCATCTACATACATTGTAAAAGTAAAATCTTCTCCCATAAAACAACTATCCCAAACTTTTTCTGGAAGCATAGATTTTACATCTAATTGCTTTAAAGCTAAATTATCAAAAGCAATTAGAAATTTTCCAAAATATGCTGGTAATTTTATTTTCCATTCATTTATATTTTTTATTACTTCATCAGAATAATAGTTTATACCTCTTCCAAATTGTTTATAGCCAAGTATTAATACTTTACAATTACCTAATTTATTTAATTTATCCAAAATATCTGGTTTATGAATCCCTGCAATTAAATGATAAACAACATGTTTGCTCTTAGATTTTAATTCTTTTAATGAATTGAAATCATTACCATTAATAGATACACCTATTCCTTTAACTAGATCTTCTTCAATTAAATATTTTAATTGTGAAAGATTTTTCTTTAAATGTTTTTGATTAATTGTAATGTTACAAATAAATCCTTTATATTTACACCAAGTTAAAAATTCTATTAAATCTGGATATTCAAATATATTTCCACCGCCTATAGCTATTTCAATTCCAGCGGGAAGATCATTTAATGTTTGTTTAAGTTTATCAATATTTGCATGTGCCCCATCTTTAGTAGATGATTCATGACAAAAAGCACAATTCATATTACATGAATTAGTTATTTTTAAATCTATTGATTCTGGAAAAATGACACAGGGAGTATCTTCATACTCCCTTATCTTTGTGCCATCATCATAAATAGTAACTGTAGTATTACCATTATTATATTTATATAATATATTATCCATCATATCCATATTTACAAATTATATGTAAAACTTCTCCATTTTTAGTAATATATTTATTTTCATAAACTTCTTCTTCTCTATATTTTATATATTCATCATATGTAAAATATTCATCTTTATCCAAATCCTCAGAATAAGGTACAAAGCCTTCATAATATCCACGTAAAATCTCTCCCTTTTTCCATTTATCTAATTCTTCATCAGTACATATAATAATAGAATGCGTACTGCTGCTATTAGTTTCAAATAATCCAATTCTAATTTTTTTCGTTTACATATTATCATTATCAGTTTTAAAATGTAAACTACCCACAAGCTAAAGACTTGTGGGCTTTAGACGTAGAAAAATCATCATGTATAGGACACGACAACAAATCCCATCTTTCATGGGTGTTTACATACCCCCATGTGGCGATGTTCAGAGCAGCGTTTACGTCTGCGTCTGCTACATTGCCACAGTGCGTGCAGTGAAAGTGCTTGCCGTTGCGAATACCTATGTGTCCGCACTCATGACAGGTCTGCGATGTGTAGGCAGGCGGAATGGCGACAATCTTGATGCCAGCCACCTTGCACTTGTATTCAATAAAGGAACGGAGCTGGTAGAAGTTCCACGAGTTACTCCTCCTGCGGAACGTCCTGCTGCGTTTCTTGGAGTTCATGCCCCATCGGATGTTCTTCAAGTCCTCAATGGCGATACCCTTGTTCTCTTCCTTTGCCTTTGCTACGAGTTGCTTGCTGATGCGGTGGTTCACAATGGTGGCGAATCTTCTCTCACGTCCTTTCAACCGTTTCAGCAACTTATGACAGTTGCGAGTGCCTTTAGACTGGACAGAAGCTCTCACTTTGTTGTATCTGTTTCGTATGTTCTTGACCTCATCAGAGGAAATGTTAGTGCCGTCAGAGACGGATACAATGTCCGTAATGCCCATATCGACACCGATAAAGTCCTCTGCGTTCTCCTCATGCTCATCGGGAATATCTATCGTTTGGTAGAGGTAGAACTTTCCTTTGATAAGAACGAGGTCGGCTTCCCCTTTTGCATACTGCATGAGCTGCGGACGGTAGCAGGTATATGCTATCTTCTCACGGCTTCCGACAAGCGAGATGGAACAGACGGACTTGGACATGCTGTAGGAAAGCACACGGCTGTCGTAGGTGATAGCCCCGAACTCCCTAAAGTGCCTCTGCTTCTTCCTGTCGAGCTTGTACGCATCGGCAACTTTACTGATTGCACGCACGACAAGCTGGGAAGAGAGATGATATGTTTCCTTGATGGGATAATACACTTCCTTGTGCAGACTGAACTGCTTGAACGCATGGCGTTCCCACGCTATCTGCGAGATAGTGTTGCAAGCCTCGTTAAAAACGCTGAACGTATTTTTCAGCATCACGGCTTGTTCGACAGTTGGAAGCAGCTTAATCTGCAAGGTCAATTTCATACCACAAAGATACAAAATAGTTTTGAGATATTCAAATATTTGAAAGAAATAATTATGTTAAATTCAACAAAAGAAGGAATAGTGGCTCAATTCCTCCCAGAAGCTAAAGACTTCGGGGTTTCCTTGAGCCGAATTTTATGAATCTTTTGAAAATAAGAAACTTTTTAAATTATTTTCATCTTTAAATATTTTACTTGCTTCTTCTACACTCTGATGATCTATATATCCAAATTTTCTAGAATCTTTTCCAACATAGTTCAATGCTTGTTTTAATGTAAGGCCATCATATTTTATATCTTTAATATTCAACTGCTCTTTTAATATTTTATCAAGCATTTTCAAATCTTTTTTAGTACCATAATTAATTGCATAAGTTAAAGCATAGGAAGCTTTATCTGTAAAATCAGTATAAGTATGCTTTTCCCATCCATAATCATCTGTAGTTATATTTAAAGAATTAATATTTTTTGGAAAATTTTTAAACTCTCCTTCTTTTATAACAACAGAATGAGTACTACTACTATTAGTTTCAAAAATGTTTTTTCTAATCTTTTTCATTTTAATTTATTAATTATTCTAAAATAGTAAATTTAAAACATCTTATGTCCCCATTATTATAATTCACTCTTCCTACATCTTTATAATCTATTTTTACTTTAAGTATTAAATTTTTATTATTCTATTTCTTCTTTAGTGCTTGCAGGTAATCCGAAACTATATATAGCCTTCCAATATACTTTATCTTTAAATTCACATATAAATTCTTCAGAAAACTTTTGATTTTCACTAATACATATCCAATCTACATAATCTTTAAACTCTCTTATAAATGACTCAGATAAGATCTGAAAAGTAGAAATATAAATCCAGTCTAATCTGTCTTTATATTTTCTAATAAAGTCTTCTGATAAAACTTGATATTTTGCAATAGATGGCCAATATATTCTATCTTGATATTTTTCAATAAATTCTTCTGTTAAGTTATCATAGGAAGATATATAATACCAATATAATTGTTATGTGGCATTAACACCTCTCTATTAATATAATGCTTTGGCAATTGTCCCCCGCACTTGTAGCATAGAATTTTATTTCTGCCTGTCTGGCATTGTTTGCTTTTACATACTCAACATACCTTGTCATTTGCCCCCACACGGGTCTATACCATATTGCATAAGTTCCCATAATAATAACGCCACATAACAATTTGTAAAAATAATAGCCTGTTATGTGGTCTTTTTAGAGCTATCATCGGTTATTAAACTATTGTGTTTCAATCAAACTTTCCTGCGTTTTTCACGGCTACTATTCTTACAAGTAGCCGTTGTGCGTAATACTAAGAAATAGCATCGCTCGCTATTTGTCTCGCAATATCAACAAATATAAAAGCCTCTCTTTCATTGTATGGTTGTGTGCCATTAGCAATTTTATCCAACGCACTTTCAAGTTTGGATATTTTATCTTCTAATTGTTGCACGGTTTCTGTACATTCAATGTATTTGCCGTTAATTTTTGCATAAACTTTACCTTTATATTCCATTTTTTGATTATTAAAGCACTACGCACAACAATGCGTATATGCTATGCAGCCAATAAACTGTTTTATATGTTGAAAGTACGTGCAAGGCTGCACAGCACATACGCTCAACGTTGTTTTATAAGTCACATCTTTAATTATTTAGAATAAAACATATAATAGTTAAATATATTGCTATTACTCTTAAAATTTTGACCCCCAAGGAGATGAACCTTGATCACTAATAGCATCTACCAGTCTATGCTTGGCGCCATGAGCTTACAATATACTTATAATATGTTTAAAAATGACTTGAAGGCAGTTCTAATGGTATGCTCCACAAGTACTGTTAATACAAAGATATTAAAAATTTTTTATATAATTTCTACAATTAAATTTTATAAACAAAACTATTAAAATTTTTACAACATATTTAATTTTGACCAAAATATTTTTCTATGTTTAGTGCAACAAAAAGCCTGCTGTTTGGTTTTTTTCTTAAATTTTTTAACACACATATGTTCTGCACATATAATTATTTCCCCAACATCTTTTTGTTTATTTCTACAATAGTTTATATAATCTGATAATATAAATGATTTCTGTTTTATATTTTGATAACTTAAAATATCTTCTATATTATCAACATCTTTTTGTGAATCTATTAAAGTTGCATCTCTTAAAATATTATTGTTCATAAAATTAATGTTTTTTATAAATCTGTTTTTACGATAAAATCAGTTATATCATATTCCATAAAATTATAAATTTCATATTCATCAATTTTATGAAAATTATTTTTTTGTAATAAATAATTGATTGCAGTTGAAGCTTTTCTGTCATCATCATTTTCATTATTCCAATCTTTTAAAGAATTTGGATTAAAAGACATAAAACCATCATAAGAACTATATTCTTTATTTAAAAAACTATCAAATGCTTCATCATCTTTAACAATATCATATAACTTGTCTACATCTAATGTAACGATTATTTCAACATTGTCTTTATTAAAATTATATTCATTTGGAGAATATATATTACCTAATGAAAGCTCAATTTCTATTCCTGAAAGTTCTATCTTTTTTGGTAATATTTCAGAAATAGTTTCTAATATTTTTTCTTTATATTTATCAAAGTTAAATGTATATAAAGAATTTTCATTAGAAGTACAGAAGTAATCCAAATTTTCTTCAATACTAATATTATCTGGGTCTAATATTGTATTATAAGTATTACATGAAACCAATTTATCTAATAAATTAGAATTTAAAAATAAAGTTTTTTTCATATATTTCTAAATATATATTTGAATTTGTATTTAATAACTTATAAATATAATAACATAATTGTTTAATTGATATTATTTCAAATCTAGGAATACTATCAATACTTCCATTAATTTCAGATTCATCTTCCCAATAAACCACTTCAATATAATGTTCACTATCTTGTTCATTTAACATAATTTATAATTTAAGATTAATGCTTCTTTAAATTCTTAAATGGTATGTCTGTACTTGATCACCAAAAATTTTAAGTAGTTCCCAAAATAAAAATTCATAAACTTTTCCTGCTATATATTTTTCATGTTTTATAGGAAGTTGATTCATAAACTTATTTGCAATTTCTGCTCCAAAATCTGTTAATTCTACATACACTTTATCATTTAATTGTATTAAATCTTCATTTATATTTTTATTAAAAAAATTAAATAAATATTCATTTGGAAATGACATCGTAATAATTGTTAATGGAAGCAACAATACTAAAGCTGTTAATGCAAATTAACCATTTTCTGTCCATACAGAGATAATAAGTAAAGATATTATTATAATTGCAATAATAAAAAACAATTTGTTTATTAAATTTTGTTTTATAATATTTATTTTTTAACATATTTGTTTACAAAATAATTCACTACTTCAGGAATATATTTTTTATAGCCTGGTTGATTATCCATACACCATTTCTTAATCCATTCTTTTGAACGTTCACATTTTATATAACTTCTTCCACTCATTATAAGATCTAAAGTTGGTTCTAAATTTGCTATAAAATCAGAAACTCTCCATCCTTCATATATTATTCTATCTTTGTACATAACAATAATTTTTATATTTTTAATTTATCTATCAACTACTATATCTGCATCTGGATATTTATAACAAGCATCTAAATAATCTTGTACAAATTTTATAAATATATCATAACTTCCCCATCCATTTTTAGGATTATATTTTTTATATTCTTCAGGATATAATTTTAATTTATGTAATCCCTCTCGTAATGGATCTATTAACTGTCTAGCTTTAGTAATACCATGTTCATCTGGCCTCCAAAGATATTCATATAGTCCTACTGCATCTGCCATTTTATTAAGATTATGAGTTACATTTGCAGAAAATGCTATATTGTCTTCTTTTATATATTGATGTATTGAATTGCCTGGAAATCTTTTAATGGCTTCTTTCATAGACAATTCTATATTAGCACCATCCTCTCTTACAAATATATTTGTACTTAAATGTTGTACAGTTTCATTTGTTTTTAAATATACAGCTAGTCCCATCTTTTTATAATATTATTTTTCTTATTTTTTCATTTAAATCTTCTAAAGATCCATTATTATATATTACATAATCCCAATCAGTATAACTATCTAAAGCAGTTTCAGATTCATGCGGTTTATATAAATCAATATATATATCATATAGTTCATCAAATTCTTTTTGATAATTTTCTTTATAACAGTCTCCATCCCAAAGCAAAGAATCGTTGTTTTCATCAATAGAATGTCTTATACATAGTTCTTTATGTGCTTGTTTTACAGCTTGTTCTATTATATAAAAATCACTTAAATCATTTCGAATAACTTTTATAACTATCCCGCCTCTATCTTTTATAGCTTTTACTTCATTTGGAAATCTAACATCAGATAAGATCCATTTTTGTGAAGGAGTATAATTACAAAAAGTAGCATTTACCCAAATATCTGGATGTATAATTTTTCTACCACAATCAGTTCCAAGTAATTGTAATAATTTTCTAGGAGTTAAATGAATTATTTCAGCATCATTTAATGTATATCCAGAATTTAATAATTCCTCTTTATTATTATATATAATTTGTCCTACTTTATATTTATTCCATTCTTCTCCTAAAGGTGATTCTTTAAATGATGAATCTTCAAGTTGTTCTCTATTACATCCTATAAGGATACATGTAATATCTTTCAGTTTGTCTGCAAACTTTTTAATTATATATGGAGATTCTCGATCAATATAATTTTTTATTAGAGTTGCTACTGTATCTTTTCCAGATTGCATTTTTCCAGAAATACCTATTAAATTATTTTTAAGCATTATATCAATTTTCTTTAAGTAGATTTTTTATTCTTTTAAAATCTTCAATATCATCATAATAAACAGAAAATTCAATTTCTTGATCAAAATCTATTTCATCGTTATCATGATCCCATACTTTGTAATCCCACAGACTTATAATATTATGATTATCTGGATTATATAACATAATACTAATTGTTGTTTTTATTGGATCATTTGGATAATTTTCATCTTCATAATAAAATGGTTCACCAAAACAATCTTTTATTTTCTGTATAGTAGTATATATACTATCTTTTTTATAACTGCCTACAAATTTATTTGGATCAGTTTCTCTTAAATAAATCATTATATAATTATATAAAAATTGTTTGTAAAATTGGTTGTTTAGGTATTCCAACCGTATCTCGACTAAAAAATCTAAGTTGACAATATTTTCCCATTAAAATATTTTTGTTATTTAAATAGTAATCATAATTTTCTTTAGGATTAATGTTAAAAGTTCTACCATCTTTTGTTTCCAATATTAGATACATATCTTTTTCTAATGGAGTTTCAACAATGTCTTTAATTATAAATTTTTCATTATATCCCATTGTAAAAGATATAAGATTTTTACTTTTTCTACCAGGTTTATATAAACTGTGTGGATTGACAGCAATTAGACCACTGAAACCATTAATAATATAATTATATGTTAATTTTTCTATTTGTGTATAATTATTTGTTTGTGTATATTGAGCTATTTTAATACTTTTATAATTATTATTTAAATTATTTAATATCTCTAACCTTTCTAAAAAAGTTTTATCTGTCTTAATAACATCACAAATCAAACATTGTGGTTCATTATTTATTATTTTTCTAGTATCAATTTCACAATCTAATACTAAATCTTGATGCAATTGTAAAAACGATGATAATTCATTTAGAATGTTATTTATAAATGTAACTCTATTACCATTGTCATCTAAAGCAATTATTTCATCATTATAAAAGAATATAATACACCTTATTCCATTGATATATGGTCTGCAGTATAAGTTTTTATCTAATACATTAACAGAACATTCATTAAAATCTTTTATAAGCATTGGTTTTATGAAACCATTTTTATTAGTTGTTAGAGATGGAACCAGTTGTTCCATCTCTTCTTTTGTTAATAAATTATATTTCTTATTTGTAACAGATTGCAATGTTACATATTCATCTTTTAAATATTTTTTTAATAGTTGATTATATTCATATTTTGCTTTATAAAAAATAGATTTTTTTGAATTAGATTTAATATAAATATCTGGTTGTTTATGTTTTTTACCATCATATTGTCCAGTATAGCGTTTAATTATAAAATCATTGCCAATTTGTTCAAATTCAAGATAAACTACTTGTATTTTATCTCTTGCATTTCGCTTTAATAAATATTCTTGATTTATTACCATTTTACAAATTTTATATTTTATTTTTTCTTACCTTGAATTAAAATCTTGTATATAATTAAACTAAATTTAATATTTTATCTACTATAACAGTTTTTTCAAATTTATTTAATAGATCTTTTGAATCATCTTTAATAATGTTTGTAAAACTATTATAAACTGTATACATTGTTGGATCTACAGTTTCTTCTACATAATATGGACTTTCTCTGTCTATAAACAGCTGTTTATAAGCATCAATTGGTGCTGTTACAGGTAATTTTACATAACCAAATCCATAACTAATAGATTCTCTAATAGTCTTATCAACCCATTTTCCCAAATAATCAGTTCTTTTTGATCTGTCTAAATGGGTATCTTTTAACTGTTTTATCCTTAAAGCAAGATCATTATCTGCCTCTTTTAAACGTTTAATAGCTGTATAATTCAAAGGAGATTCTGGTATTATTTCTTGTATATCTATCCATTCTGGATTAAAAACAGTTAAATTTGTACATGCTCTATTTAAGTATCCTCTATAAATTTTTGCTACAGGTAATTTAGTGTCTATACCATATAAAAATCCAATAACTTCATCATGTTCATCAATACAATATTTGTCTGGTAGTACTGCTTGAATTAAGACTCTATTATAAGTAATATCTGTTAATCCCTGAGATAATGTTAACTGATCTGGTGTCTGCACAGTTATTATAAATTTATCTGTATAAGCAGACATTTTATCTATAAAAGGCTCGACATATTCTTTTGTTGATAAAAATTCTTTGTTTTTAATAACAGTCGGCTTTCCTTTTAATAATTCATTAATTGAAATTTCCATAAATCACGGATATAATATTAATTTTGTTTCAAATATTGTATCATCTTTTAAAATATCAAAATCTACAGATGGCAGCGTTAAACCGAAATTTTTATGCATCCATGCACTGGATCCAAAGAAAGAACCTACAGATTTGTATCTAAATCTACGTCCATATGTTGTTGCGCTTTGATGTAAATCACCTTTAATAAAATGAATGTTTCCAGATAATTGGTTATAATCAATAAATTCATTAATTTGATTTTCTGTTTTAACATTCAATGTTAAAGGCATATTTTTAAACATATCAACAGCATCTTTGCCATGGCATAAAATAAATGTATGTTTATTTACAGTAAAGAAATCAATAAATTTATCAAATATGATAGATTTAATTTGTGGATTTAAAACTTCCAGACTTGCAATTAATGCTTTATTGGCAATATATCCCACGTCACCGTCCTTTTGTGTTCAATATAGGTCGTTACTCTATATTCGTAATTTTATTTACAGCTTATACTTACTATTCGTATAAGAACAGACTATATCTTCACCTTCATCTTTACATGTTAAGGGCAGAGCATTTCCACTGTACTTACAGTGTACTCCCATTTCAGGGATAGTCGTTGAACCTTCAAAAACATTTCTGTTTAAGCTTGGCTGCTGATTACCATTTCAGGCTTTCCAGCAATTAACTCTGTTTCACTTGAAAATTTCTTTTCAAGAGCACAATTAATATTATTAAATTTAATAATATTTTTATGATTTCCGCCATCTACAACAACATATTGAATTGATTGAAATATTCCACAAGTAGATAAAGAAGAAAATAATTCAATCATAACTTGAAGAAAGTTTTTAAATTGATCCTTATTATCCATATTTTGTGGTAATATATGTCCACCACGAGTTGTTTCAGCATTATATCCATCCAGGGAATCTCCTAAATTACATACAATTATATTACTGCATTTAAATTTAATAGCCAATTCATATATTCTATTTATAACTTGTTCCATTCTATGCATAACAACCTTTTCATTATATTCATTACTATAAATAGAATATTTTGAAACATCAGCTCCTATATGCATATCACTTAAATATACTAATAAAGTATTGTCTGTTGGATTATCTGGATGTGCTATTGGGATTTTTAAATCAAATTCAATATTTATATCTGATAAAAAACATTTAAAATCTTCAACTTCTTTTCTAAGGTCATCATATTTCTTTAAAGTTTCTTTAAACTTTGCTTCTATTAACCTATTTCTCTCATGTTCTATTCTACGAAGATAATTATTTTCTTTATTTTGTAAAGTAATTGTAATTAAATCTTCAACATCTCTTTCTTCAAATTGATGTGGCGCTATTGGAGAACATGCTTTTGTTATATTAAAAGCTCTTAATATTCTTTTAAATTCTTGAAAAGTATATTTTGGAAAATATCTTGCAACTTCTCTTTGAGTTAAATTTGCACCTTCAGAAGAATAAAGTTCATAAATCAGTTCTACATCTTCTCTACTTAAAATTCCATCTAATGGTGCTTTATCTCTTATTAAGATATGAAACCTATAACCAATTATCTTACCAATTAATTCTCCATTTACATTTATTTTGTCTGTATCACTTCTTTCAAATATAATTTGAGATCTTTTTTCAAATGATTCGTTTTCCATCATTTATTATATTTCTTTACTCTTGGACATAAAACAAAAATGTACCTTCTTTAGCATTTTTAGATGGAGTATATAATCCAAAACCAGCAAATCTATTACCAGAAGATACTTTTTTTGCTACAACAATAACATAATCTTTTTTAGTGTCAGCAACTAAATTTTTTAATATTATTAAAGCATCTTTTTGTTGATAGGCTTCACCGCAAACGGCACCCAGATTTTTTACTTCTATCAAATTTTCTCTTTTAGTATCTATATCAAATTCAGCTTCTACAATTAAATAAACTTTTTTAAATGTTCTACGTCCCGAATTTTTTTCAGTAATAATAGTATAAGGACTTTTTCTTAAATCTGGAGAACTTGTTTGTAATACAATATAAGCTCCTAATAACTTATGATTTTCAGTATATTCTTTAAAAAAGTTATTTAATTCAATCTTATCAAGTGGAGAACCAGCTTTTTTCCATGCCATAGTAGCATTTTTTAATTTTGAAAATGGCACAGTAAATTCAGTAGAATTATAGGCTTCTAACTTTGTATAACCTTTTGCGTACTTTATCATATTAAATATAGTTTATTTTAAAATCCCAATTTATTTTGTTGTCTTTGATCTGTTAAATAATTTGTTTTTACTCTAGGTGCCGTAACTTTATTTATAGCAGACGGAATATCATAACCTAAAACATATACACAAATATAAAGTTCTTTTAAATCTGCTAAAGAACATCCAGAAGACCCATTTACAAGTTTTTGCATATCTTCTTCTGGAACATTTTTATATTTAAAATATTCTTCTCTTGTTATTTCGTCTGGTAAGTCAACTTGTACAATTAAATCTATTCTACTTGGTCTAAGAAAGGTGTTTGGTATAGCAGAAGAATTATTTGTTGTCGCTAAAACAAGATGATGATCTATATGTGTTTTTCCATCTAAAAAATCAAGAAGTTCATTTTTTACTTCTAAAAAAGTATCTAATTCTTCTATTATAGTTATTATAGGAGTATCTGGTTGTATTTTTCTAAAATGGTTTGATATAAATTTGATAGCTGTTGGAAGTGCATTGGCATCCTCAATTTTAAACACGACCCCACCAGACTTAACGATTTGTGACATTATAATAGAAACTATCGAAGTTTTTCCTGTTCCAGGGAGTCCTTGTAACAAAATACCACGTTTATGTACTAAATGCTTATCTTTATAAATCTGCTCACGATTCCAAAAAGTTTCTATTTCTTTAAACAAACTATCAATTATAGTATTTGAAAAAATAAATAATTCATCAGATTTTATTTCCATTTTAATACAATAATATCCAAGATCTCTACTATAATCTATTGAATATAGTCCAGGTTCTAAAGTATTTTTTAATTCTATTTTATTTGTTGGTCTAAATAAATCATCTTCTTTAATCCACATCATTGTATCTTTTTCCTCTTTTTCATATTCTTCTATTACATCATAACCATCAAAAAATAATATTCTGTTTGAGTTTAAAACGGTGTCCATGTGCTTAAAATTTCTTTTATTTTTTGTATTATCTCACTTGATGTTTTCAATCCAAAAGAATCAAATTTACTACATCCATACATAAAATCTTCTGTTATTATTGAAAGTGCTTCGAGCATTTGATAGTACACAGAATCATCTGGTTTCTGTTTAGTTATATCCATTAATATTTTTAATGGAGTAATTTCTGTGTTTTTTTTCTTAACTTGATATGTAACTAAAGCTAATAATGAAATAAGCGCTAATTTATCATTTAATTCTTCAGAGGCAAAGCATCCCAAAGAAAAAAATTTAGTATATACTATATACTTTTCATTATAGCTTAATTCATTAATTTCATTAATTTGTTTGTTTAGAAATGTATTCATTTCCTAAAGTTAATAACAAAGTTTTTATTTCATCTATTCCTCTATCGATCTGGTGTTTATTAACCTTTATTATTTTAGATGAAAAATTCGGTACTGTTTCTATTGCTATAATATTGATATTAAAAATATAACTTTTACCAATCTTCTTAAAATAAGAAGATAAAAGCCATAAATAAAAACTTAGCTGTCTATAATATTTGTATTTATTAAAAGAAGATTCCATAAAATATTCTATAGAATTACTAGTAGTTTTTATATCATTTAGAGTAGCTATACCATTTTTTTCATCAATACTTAAATTATCTATTTTTCCTTTTAATTTAAGAATTACCTCTTTATCATCTATAACTATCTTAACATCTGCAAAGATAGCAAATTCATTATAATTTTCTTCAGAATTAAGTAAATTTAATATTTCTTTATCTATGTTATTTATACAATTATTATATTTGTTTAAATTACTATTAGATAGATAAATTTTGCATTTTTCTGATTTTTGTTCATCACGTCTTTGTTGCCAATAAAAGAAATATTCATTTTCTATATTTTCAATGCGTTTTTTTGTTAATTTACCAGAATAATAATCAATTTCTTTTGCAACTCTAATATAGTCATCCACAGTCACTCCATTTATTTCTATCATTCTATCAGCAAATTTACCAAGTTTTCCAGCTGGTTTAGTTATATTAGAAATTTCATAAAAATCTGGTTGTAATAACATACAATGTATTGCATTGCCCAATTCTATATAATCTGATGATAAAGGTTGTAACCCTAAATGAAATTTTTCTAAAGAACCTCCATTACTTGGGTCTAATAATTTTAATTGGCTGCTACTAATATAATCCTTATATTTGTCAGAAAAATATTCTTCATCAGATATTTTTTCAAATCTTATACTATCTAAAATGATTTCTAAATAACTCATCGTACTTTTTCTCTATTTCTTTATATTTCAATTCATAAATCTTATAAGGTGTGCATATATCTTTATTTCTCTGACTATGTATCAATAATGCTGGGAAATTAGAATTTATACACTGTAAAACATTATTAAAATCATCATCAATTAATAGATCGCATCTACCCCTTAAGACGTCTGCTTTGTTTTTAGTTTGACTATATATTTGATATACTGGTCTATCTGGAAGATTATTTTTTAAAAGCCAATTTTTTGTAAATCTTTTTGAATTTATACGTCTGGTACAATAAACGTGTGGTACAAAATCTGGATAATGTATTACTTTTAAATTTTCCCAAAAATTTTTATGATTCCTTAAATAATATACATTTTTAGTAATATTTTTTAATGTCGGATCATTACAAAATATAGCATATTCTTCAGAAAAATTAGACAATGTATCATCTATATCCAATGCAATTCTTAATTGCCTCATATTATTTTTTCATTACTTGTTTTAGAATCTTATAAAAAAAATCTTTTGAAATTATTACATATTCGCCAGCAGATGTAATATTTATATTACCATCTTTTTTTTCTTGTATATTCCAAAAGATTGCTAAAGGTTTATCAATTTTACCAACTTCTGTATTTATTTTTTTAATTTGTGGCGTTGACTGTGTCTTTTTTGTTTGTATATAACATGGAAGAATATTATCTTCATCATGTATATCAATTTTCATACTATCTAATTTTTTATTAGAAGCCCTACTAGTCGTTATATTTTCATTACCAGTTAATTCTCTTAATTCTTTTGCTATTTGTCTCTCATAAGAACTTCCCTTTCTTTTAGAGTATTTTCCAATATTTTGTCTTATTGATTTGTTCTTTTTTGCCATAACTCTATTAAATTAAAAGTTTTTAGAATGCCATATTTTTTTACATAATCTGAAAAATCCTTCGATCCAGGCATTAATAATACCTTTATATCACTAAATTGTTTTCTAATTTTCTGTGCTGCTTTAACACCAGGAAGATCTCGATCATATAATAGATATATATCGTTAAATCTTAATTTTAACTTTTCATACTGTTTTTCAGTAAGAAAAATATTTTCTGTATTAGGAGCTATAGCTGGAATTCCAAATTCAAATAAAGACATAACATCTTTTAGAGATTTAGTAATAATAATATAATTACCATTTTTAGGTAATTGCTTTATACCCTGTATCATACTTGCTGGCCAGTTACTTATAAATCTATTTTTTATTTTGTTTGGCATATATAAACGCCATAAATAATCTTTTTCTTTTGTCTGACCACCATAATAACCAAAAATTGGATTTTTTGTAGTAGATTTTATTATAAATACACCATTAAGATAAACCTCATCTATTGAAAAAACTTTAAATTTTTTTAAAGTTGATAAAGAAATACCAAAAGATTTCCACCAATCGAGTTCTTCGGTAGTAAAATCTTTTATAGTAACAAAAATTTTAGCTCTTGTAGTCTTTTCTAATACAGTATTAGTGTATTGAATTTTTGGTTGATGTTTTTCTAAATTAGTGTAATTTATTATATTAAAATCATTTGCAATAATTTTTAAAGCATTATAGTAATTACAACCATATAAATACATTACACAGCCAACAAAATCAAATGTAGGCCCAGCAAAATCTTTATAGATTAATCTTCCTTTTTTATCTTTATAAAAAGCACAAGTTGGATTAATATCTTTTCTTATCATTGCAGGGCTTCTAAATAAGCCCTTTTTTATTGGAACACCCAGGTAGTGTTCAAAATATGTCTCCTGGGTGTTATTTTCCAATAAAAGTTCTCTGGTTAATTTAGGTAAAACAACCAATTCAAAATTCATTATTATAATGTATCTACATCAAAAGATAAATATTCTGGTGCATCATCTGTTTGGGTGTCTTCAAAAACAGTACTTGGAGCGGTATCTTTTTCTTTTATTATTTGTTTTTGAATACGATCCATTTCATAAGCTGTAAAAGCTATTTTATCTCCAATGAAATTATTCCTAATAACTGCTAAACCATTAGGATATTTTTCAGTTTTTACAACCCTCGTAAAATAACTTGGAAAAACTGCATCTCCATTATTATTTTTTAATAATTTAATATTTGTTTCTGTACCTGCTTTTGGGTTTAAAATCTTACACATTATATTTCTTAACTCATCCCAATTTGAAGCTTTTAAACTTGCAGTTCCAGCATCTATTTTAGCGGCAACTTCTGGATTAATAGCATCAATAATATGTTTAAAAAGTAACATTATATTTTCAATATTAGATGACTGTTCGATTTCATTCATATTACCATTTTTATCACGAACAGTTATACTTTTTCTTTGGTCGTCTCCCTCCTTCGGTTCAAAAACAGTGTGTTCAAAATAACCATTTTCATTTTCAAATCTAAATCTTAATACTTTATAAACTTCTCCAGGATGTTTAACCCCAGGTATATCTACTGCTTCACATTTTACAAAAGTTACTTTGTGTACAGCATTTCCAGGCAATCTTTGTTGTGTTAAATTTTGTGATGCTTTTGCAGTAATGTCAAATGAAAAATTCATACTTTTTAAATTTTAGAGTCTAGCATATTTATCTGAAAATTATCATCATCTAAATTATTTATATTATAGTTTTCCAAATCAATTTTAGTTAAATCATTTAGATCATCACTTTCTGGAAAACTATATTCATCTTCAGTAACAAGAAGAAACATATCTTCAAATGGAACAATATAAAATTTATTTGCTATTTTACCTAAATCCTTTGAAGTTGTTCCCTTACAAATTATTCTATTATTTTTAGATAATAAATTTCCTCGTGTTTCAGACTTAAATACAACAGGTTTGAATTTATTTTCAATATAGACCCATGCTATTTCAATTCTGTCTCCTGGAACCGCACCTAATAATTCTAAAGCGACCTGATTGAATTCCAATGTGTTTTCATTTAAAATAGCAATAGGATCAGATTCTATAATTGTATTTATATCTTTGATCGTTGTTCTTACATTAGATATTTTTTGTGTTAAAGTATCTAATTGCATTGTAATTGTTATTAATTTTAACATTTTATCTTAATTTTTATAAATAATATTATTCCTTTTTGTTATCTTTTAAAGATGGATAAATATTTTCCCAATAAGTTTTAATTGTACCATCTTTTTCTTTTTTAGATAGAAGAATTGTTTGACCAGAAAGGTTATCTAATCTTGAACCAGATAAGACTGAAGCACTTGTCCCAAAATTAGCATATAACTCATTTGTTTCTGGATCTCTATAGACATAACAAATAGCATCTGAAAGAGAAGATAATATTCTTCCCATTTTTCCAGTTACATCTAGGTCTATAACATTCATTTCAGTTCCTTTTTCATTTAAAGATTTTTCTTTAACGTGTCCTATTAATATAACATTCTGTACAGCATTAGTAAACCAACCAATTATTTCTTCCATAGCCTGTCTAAAATATAAATATCCAGCTCCATTTGGAAGTTTTAAAATATTTTCTTTTGGGTCAAAATTTACACCCATAGGAGTATTTCTATATAATTTATTTGCATATGGTAAAGCTATATCTTCCAAAGCAGTTACTGTATCAAGAGCTACAAAATTATATTGTCCTGGATTTGCTCTTAATGCTTTGGCTATTTCAAACAATTCTACATAATTAGAAGCTTTTACTTTATAAGCCTCTACATAAGTAGAACCTTTTTCTAAATCTACTATTAGACATTTTGGTAATTGAGCTACTATAGTTGTTTTACCAACTTTTGGCAAGCCAAACATTATTAAATATTTAGGATCTTTATGTTCTGCTGGTATTTTTACTTTTGGTAGTTCCATATTTTTATAACATAATATATTTACTATAATCACTTATATCTTCTGGTTTTGGTAATTCTTTGAAGAGGCCTATCTCTCCATGAAAAACCAATCCTATATTCTTATCTGCTTGTCCAAATCTATTTTTAGTGCATTGTAATAATCTAAACTTATGTTTTAAAACATTTTGTATTGGATACCCTTCTACTCTAGGTATTTTTTCTCTATAAGGATAATATAATAAAAGAATTGTTTCTGCTGCCTGTGCGGGAACAGAAGAATCACTTAAATCTGCATTATCCAAAAGTTCATATCCATTAGTTTTTCGTTCAACAGACTTTGAATTTCTATTTAATTGTTGTATAAATACACCAGTTATTTTACATTTATTTCTAAAGTAAATAAAATAATCAGAAACGGTATCCATCTTTTGTTTTTTTGATTCAGGCCCACTAATTAAGCCTAGGTGGTCTATTATAACTATTTTATAAATATCTGAATCTTTTTCTATATAATCTTCTTTATGCTCGCCAAGTCTAATAAATTCACCAAATTTACTTAACCATTCCTTACAAGTTCCATATATAGCAGTTGGTGAAAGTGGTTTATCATAAATAGTAATATGATTTACTATTGTTTTTATCCATTCAACACTGTTTAATACATAACTATAATACAAATCATTAATTGGACTACTTAGAGATAAAATGTCTCCATAATTAATAACTACATGATATGTATCATAAATGTAAAGAGAGGATAATTTTGCAAATATTACATTTACATCCATTTCAAACGAATATAGTAATATTTCTATTTTGTTGTTTTTATTATTTTTAAATAGATTATAAAGAAAAATATCAATTACAAAAGAACTTTTACCCGCCCCAGAATCTGATCCAATTAAATATAAATATTTCTTTTGAATTCCATAAATTAAATTGTCTAATTTATTTAATCCAGTAGATATACCAACATTTTTTCCTTTCTTACCATTATTGACATTATCAATAAAATCTTTTATATAATCCATTAGATTAATTCTGTATTGTTATATCCATTTATCTCTCCACTATTTCTAATATATTCAATTTCTTCCCACTTATGAGAAGCTAAAAATTCTAATATTGAGAAAGAAATTAAATTATTTTCTTTAGCGAATTGTAAATCTTCCAATATTCTTTCATGTGTAACAGCAGAATCTTTTATAGTCTTAGCATAAAACAAACAAAATTCATCAAAGGTATATAAACCTGCTTTTGCAAAGTTTCTAATTGGCGTCATTTTTCCATTAATATAAATAAATGGAGGATATGCATCAAAAAACTCTTTGCCTATTTGATTGGCCTCTCTTATAAAAGTCTTAATAAAATTCTTATTAATAGGTACTGTTGTTAAACTTAATGTTTCCCCATCTTCTGGTAGATTAAATGAAGAGGATATTATTTTTTTGTTTTTTAATGTATCTAAACAATCTATAAGTATTTTCTTTCCAGAAGGTACATTAGTAATATATCTTTTTATTAATGAAGTATCTCCATCTTTTGCCAACATCAACAATCTCAGTATAAATAACTCATTAGGACTTATATCATAATGAATCATTATGGATATTTCTTCTTCAAAAGATAAATTATTTTTAATCATATATATAAAAACTTTGTACCCAGCTCTCTTATAAACTTTTATAGTCTTTTATAAAGAGGTAATATAGATATAAATATATTATCTATTTTTAATAAATAAATAATGAATCTAAGTCTTTTCCTTCTTGTTCAATTTTATAAGTCGGAATATAAAGTAAAACATCTTCCAATTCTTTTTCATTAATTTCTATAAATTTTTGATTAACAGTAGATTTTTGAAACCAATTTTCTTCATTAGTTCCTTTTAATATTAAATTAAATATTTCTGCTACTTTGTTTTCTTCATAACGGATAACTCTACCAATTCTTTGAGTTTTTTGTGTTTTTGAAGAAGTATTAGATAATATAATTGCAACATCTAAATCTGGAATATCTATTCCCTCATCAAGTGACTTTGCTGTGTTTATGACACCGCTTGGTTTACTTATAAAATCATTAATCAGAATTCTATTTTGTAGTTTTGTTTTTTTAGAGTGAACAGTTATTCCATATCCAATCAATTCTGCCTGTTTAATAGTTGAAGAAAAAGTTATTATCTTACTTGTAGGTCTATTTTGTATAATCTTCCTGGCTATTTCTAATTTTTTAGGATGGTTTGCTATATATGCTTTTCTTTCATGTAACATATTTTTCCATAAAAAAGTTATAGCAGTCATTTCTGATTGTGTTATTCCTAGCATTTTAGCATATTTTCGTCTTTCAACAATATCTGTAACACAATTCATTGCTAACTTAAAATCAAAATTAAAAATAGAAAAAGCTTCTGTAAATTTTAAACTATAATCATTAAATACTTCTATGTCGTCAGGTTCAATTAAAACTTTATATTCTCTATAAGTAGATAACCAGTTATTTTCAACTGCTTCTTTTACAGAAATAGTATCTATAACAGGACATAAATCATTTAACCATATATGTCTTCCATCTAACCTATTAAACGTAGCAGAAAGCCCTAAAATTAAATCTGGATTTCTTTTTTTAAAAATGCTTATTGCAGTATTAGTAGGTATTTTATGAACTTCATCTAAAATAATAAAATTTATTTTATCATTTCTTTTAATAGCTGAATTGATAATCTCTACATTAACATATTGAAATAAATTATATTTTGTTAATTTATCCAACCATTGTACTTTTAAATTTTCTGTAGGAACAATTACAGTTATTATTTTATTTTTATTTGTAGTGAGAAAACTCTTTATTGCAGTTAAGGCTGCATAAGTTTTTCCAGTTCCAGTAGTCCACTCTAAAGTTCCCCTGCAACCAGCATTTATCCATTTCTGTATTCCAAGATTTTGTCTTTCTGTTCTATTCATTAGTGTATCCAATAATTTCCAATTAATGCTTCTGCATGTAAAGGAAAAATTTTGCAAAATAAATTACCTGCTTTTTCCATACAATTTATTAATATTTCTTTCCATTCTTCAGACATTTCTTGTGGAACTTCAATTAATATTTCATCATGAACCAAATTAATTATTTTTACTACATTAAATAGATTATGATCAAGTATCTGTTTAAATAGTAAAATACCAGCAAATTTTGTAATATCCGCAGCAGTACCTTGTATAGGATAATTCTGTGAATATCTGGCTATTTGAGACCTTATCTGATCTGCTGATCTTCTTAATTTTTCATTATGAGTTTCTTTATACTGATAATAAGGATTTTCTTTAATGTTAAAAAAGAATTTTCTACCAGTAATATTATTGAAGGTAATATATCCACTATTTAATGTTTTAGACGTAACATAATCAAAATATTCCTTTAATTTTGGAAAAGCATGAAAGTAAGTTATATATACATATTCACCCTCATCTTTACTTATATTACATCTTGCTGCAATTGTTAGGCCATTTCCGCCGTAATTTATCGCAAATCCAGCGGATTTGGCTTTTTTTCTTAGTTGTGGAAAGGTTTCTTTTATATAATCTAGCTCTTTTGGAGTTAAATCCTCTAAACTACACCTTCTCACTTCTGGATACATTAAAAATGTAACATAAGAATGAATATCAGTAAAACCTCTTTCATAAAAACGAAGTAAATTAGGCTCCTGTGAAAAATTAGCTAGAATTATTTGTTCCTGTGCGTGATAATCTGCATCTATTAGTAGATTACCATTTTCTGGTATAAAACAACTTCTAGTTAAATTATCAGAACTTAAGTTTTGTAAATTTGGAGCATTATCGTTTCTATCTCCACTTGAAATTCTACCAGTATTTAAAATTTGTTTATAAGAAGTATGTATTCTTCCTGTAACAGGATTAATATATTCTTTCCACTTATAACCAAATTTTGTTACATTTGTTTCAGCTTTTTTATACTCTAGATACAGTCTAACTAATTCAAAATCTCTTGCTTGTGATTCTAACACATTTTTAGAAATTGAATATTTAATCTCTCCATGTTCTGTAACTGTTGTATTAATACCAAAAAAATTAAATATTTTAGTTACTTGTTGTGGAGAAGTCCAATTAATTTCAACATCCAATTCTGTAGAAAATAAATTGTGTTGTGCACATACTTTATATCCATTCTCTATAACATAACTATTTAATTTACTTTCTGCATTTTTTAATATTTGTAAATCATTATTAACTTTAATTCGCCATTTATTATAATCTAATTTAATACCACAGAATTCAACGTAGGCTAAAACTATAACAAAATTATTATCCAAATTAATTGCATTGATTAAATTTAATTTTTTTGCTGTTTGAACTTGTCTTTCTTTAATTTGCTGTAAATATTTAATATCATTCGCTCCATAAAGTAAAACTTCATCAGTCAAACCGTCTTTTATAATTTTTCCTCTTACAGTCTTATCCAATGTCACATTGCAGTATTTTTCCGCTAATGCTTTAAGGCTCTTTTCATAAAATTTTTCTCCAATAGTTATAATTGTTTCAGCTAAAAAAGTATCAAAAACTTTTTTAATAATCACTCCTTGCTTGAATAAAAATTTTAAATCAAATTTAGCATTTTGTATAATAAATAACGATTTGGTTGTATTTAGAAATTTTTTTAATTGTTCTGGAATTTTATAATTAAAACTTTCTATATCATACAATAATTGTACATCATAATTACCTAATTGAAGTAATAATAATTTTTTTGTGTGTGGATCCAAACCAGTAGTTTCTGTATCAAGACTTATTTCATCAAGATTATCAAGAATTTTAATAGATTCTTCAAGTGAGATTGTGGAAGTTCCTTTATTATTTATAAGATGTATTATTGACATTATCCATAAGTAAATTACCTTCCATATCATATATCTCAACAGTTGGATTTCCCTGATTATCTTCTGGAAGTATAGGCATTACAGTATCAAATAATATTGTAGAATCAATTAATTCACAATCAGATGTAGGCTCACCATCTTTAAATGTATTTATAATGTTTTCACCATATTTTTTAATTAATTCTTCTTTACTATTTACATCTGCCTCATAAAAAACTCTTTGCCAAACTGTACATTTATAATCCACAAAAAATTTCATTTTCTTATAATTTAATGTTTTTATATTCTGCAATCTCTTCTATTTGTTTCATTCTTTCCTCCCATGAATTTATATGTTGTTGAATTTCTTCCTCTAAATTAAATAAAAGTCTGTATCTTAAAGTTTCTAATTGAACAGTAGTTAAATCAGAATATTTCTTATTTGGTCTTAACGTTAACATTGCACGCATTTGTGTGTAATTTAAACCTTTAGAATTTAGATACAATCTTTCATGTTCTTTTAAATTTAACCTTTCTCTTAATACATCTAACTTATTTACACTTGGATCAATATCAGTAAAAATTTCTTTTGCTTCAGTTGGTGTAAGCCAAATACCCTGTTTTAAAATAAAAGTACGTGTTATTTTACTCTTATCAAAAGTACCAAGTCTATCTAAACAACCATCAATAATCAGAGAAAGAGGAATTTTTAGATATTCTGTTGGTGCACTTGGAATTGCTTCTGCAATAGTTAGTTTACAACTTTTTGCAAGTTCTTTATTATTGTTTAAAAATTCATTTATTGAAGTTAATAAAGTAAATCTGGTAAAATTATAATTTTGTTCTATATATCTTAAAAATAATTCTGTACCAAGTTTATCTTTTTGTTCTGCAATCATTTTTAAAACTAAATATCTTCCAGGATTTTGTGGATCCTGATTGAATAGCATTGTTTTGCAATGACTATAACAAATATTTAGTTCATCTTCTGACATATCTATTAATTTTTTAGATTCTTGTACAATATTACCATCTGCATCAACTAATTTGGCGCCTTTCCAAATATACGCAGTAAGTTGTTCTTTTTTATCCATCTTACCTATATTATTATTTTTACATGTTCATCATTATCTATTTTATGCAAAAAATCTATGAAATAACAATTAGTAAACCTATAATAAAAGGTTTCTAATGATGATGTAACATATTGTTCTCCAGCCATCACATCTACATATTTTAGATACCCAACACTGCCTATGTCAACTTCAGGAGTCTGCCAATCAGGCAACCTTGTACACATAATATATTCTTTTGTGTATATATCTTGAAAAACATAGACAGTGTAAGTATCATCTCTTTTTGCTATTAATTTTACTTCCTTAATACTTTCAGTCATTAGGTTTAAAGATCATCATCATAAAACAAATCACCATCTTCAAAGTATGAATTGTTTTTTAAGAATAGCAGATCTTCATCTGATCTAATTATATGTTCTGGATTTTTTTGCAAATATTCATCAATTTCATCCTGAGATTCAAAATCAGTTACATCTAATAGATCACCGTTTTTATTAAATATTGCATACATTATTCTAATAAATTTAAAATTTGTTCTGCTCTTTCATATATATCTGATTCTTCTTCTATGATTGTTAGGGCTTGTCTACTTATATTTTCTTCTTCAATTTGCTCTCTTATTAATAAGTTTTCAAGCCATACTACAGTCATTATATCTCCTTCAGTTTGTGCAGCTTTATAAATAGTATAAATAAGCTGTGTTGTTTGAATTTCTCTATCTATAGTAGCTTTGAATGGAGTTATATAATCTTCTATTTGTGCGTCATTCTGTATAACTACAGGATATATAAATTTATAATCTGCCTCTGTTAAATAATCATAAATCCATTTATGATGATTTAATTCTTCATTGGCTCTTTTTTCATAATAAATTTTTAAATCATCTATTCCTTCAACTCCAAAATAATTAGCAAAACTCATATACAAATTATAATTTTTTAATTCATGTGCTAGTTGTTTTACTAATAATTCTCCAATCGTTTCGGAAACTAATTCAAGTTTTCTATTCATCTTATAATAATTTAAATTTATTTTAAATGCTTATCTATTAACTGTTCTAATAAAATATTATTTTCTATCTTATACAATTTATTCCAACCAAAATTATAGTCAGTTAAAACCTTTAAATCATCTGATCTAATATTTGATACTGTTGTAATATAATAACCGTCATATCGTGCAATAAATTCTGATTTATTTTTCCATAAAACTGTTCCATCGAAAAAACCAATTCCTTTTACATATACAACAACATGATCTACAGCTTTAAAGCAGTCTAGATTCGTCACTATAGATGTCATATCTATAAATATTATATTATAAGGAATGTTCAACTTCTCTAGTTTTTTTGCCATATAATAAGCAAAATGTATGCATCCACCAGAATTTATATAACGAATTTTCTCGAAAATTTCTTTTTGTAAAGCAATAATATTTTTTTCTAGTTTTGTTATAGAATATCTGTTATTAACCCAACCTTTAAAGCTTCTTCTGCCGAAAACCATGTATCATTTTTTAATAATTTATTAACTTTTGTTAATTTAGTTTTTGATTCTATAATATCATATAAAGTTTTTTCTACTTTTTGAGTTTCCTCATTTGTAATACGAATTTCCTCTGCAGTTCCTATCACACCTCCTGATACTTGATGTAACATTAAACGAGACCTCTTTGTTGCATAACGTTCTTTTCCCATCAACATTAATATAGCACCCATAGAAGCTGCTAATCCAACACAAAATGTTTTTATTGGACATTTAATAATTTCAGAAGTATCGTAAATAGCCAATCCATCATATACAGACCCGCCATCAGAATTTATATAAACACTGATAGGTTCTTCATGACTTAATGAATCTAAATATAACATTTGAGCAATTACTCCATTAGCTAATTCAGAATCGATAGTTGAATCTATAAAAATAATTCTTTCCTGTATTAATTTTGAGAAAACATCCATTATAGCTATATTTCTTTGACTTTCCTCAACAATTGTTCTTATCATATTAAATTTTAATATATTATACAAATAATTAATTTATGTTGTTATTAATTTCTAATTCTCTTATTATTTTCATTTTTTGTGCTAAGCACCATAAACCACCTTGATTTTCTGGTCTTTTATAAGTTTCATAATCTTGTATCTCTACTTCTACCCAGACTCTATTATTTTTTGATAAATGTGGAGCTACAGGTTTAAAAGTACAATGAAATCCTTTTCTACAGGCAAACCCTTTAGTTGGAAAATATTCTGCTTCTATCCAATCTCCAATTTTAAATCTATATCTTTTATTAATAAATAACGGAGATAAAGAACCGTCTTTCATTTTTCTAACTAATTTATATGCTTTCATCTAGATATAACTTATGTTTAAGTAACTTGATATATTCCCTTAATGTATTCAATATAACCACTATCCTGTACTTTACATTCACATTTAAATTTCTTAAGTTGTGAAGCTAACTCTAGAGAATGGTCAACTTGAAAATATATATTACCTCTAAATATATTTATAACATAAAAAATAGATAAATCATATTTTCTACTTAATAATCTTAATCTTCTTAAATTGTCATTCATATTATTTTATTTTGTAATAAAAATTCATTCCAATATTTTAGAAATTGAAGTCCAAATTGTAATGATCTTTTTTCCGTTTAAAAACAAAAGTGTAATCCATATGGAAATATTTCACATTCTGCCTTGTATAATATATATTGTTTTACATCAAAATTATATTTAAAAACTGGATAAAATTTATCTTGATAATTATAATAATCAGGATTAAATTTATCAGCTTTATTCCATGCTTCTGCAATAGTAAGTAATTTATTATAAGCTGTAACCTTTATCTCATTGATAGGAGCATTATAAGGCTCTGACTAGTCTATAATAAGATCCTTATCTAAATATTTTGTTGCTTCTTCATAAGAACAAATTATGTATGGAATATCCAATTTAATTTCTTTTACTGTAAAATCAAATGGAGTACATATATCTTCTTTTGTTTCTTTATAAGAATCTTGCATAGATTTTATTAATTTATCCACCTCAATTGCAGCCTCTAATTTAGTAATAAAAGTACCTACAAATACTCCATATGGATTTATTAATCTATATTTTTTTATATTTCTTAATATAAAAAATTAATATTCATTTCGTAACTCTTTTAACTGTAAATCAATTTCATTACTTGTTTGTTTTGTTACTCTACCTCGTAAAGAAGATAATCCTAATTTCTTTATTTCTAATATATAATATCGAAACCATGAATCTTTAGGATAAAATTTCTTAAAATTATATTTATTAAGAAATCCTTTTGGAATTACTTTTCCCTTTTCAAATTCAGAGATATTAGTATCAGATGTAGAGTATAATCCATTTACTTCATCCCAAATATCCTTAAATTCATTATTATCAGATACTATAAGGATTTGATGATTTAAATCTTTTAAAGTAAGTTATATTTTTTCATAATTAAAAGTATAACTTATTTAGTACATATTCGTTTATATAAGTGTCTACATAATCCAAAGCATCTTCTCTTTTTCTATTATCTTCTAAATATTTTAAATATTCTTCATCGCTAATAGATATAATATCTAAAGTATCTATATATTCAGTTTCATTAAGAATTTGGTTAATATTAATTTTTATCAAATCCTTATATGCAAGAGCTTCCGTGTAGTTTGTAAATGCTCCAATAAATACCATCCATTGTTTCTATAATTATATCATTTTCAATCATCTTTCTATGTAAAGGTGGAATTGGGATAAAATGTTGTTTAAATGCTACATCTCTAATGTGTTCACAAAAATCCTGTATTAACCAAGAATCTTCTTCTAATCCCCATTTTTTACCAATTTCTATAATTTTTTTACAATCTCCATTTTTATGTATGAAATTTTTATATGATTCACTGTCTTTAATTTTTTTATTATGCTGTATTATAGGATTTTCAATAGAATATATAATTTTATCTACTAAAGCATTAATTTGTCTATTAGTTAAAGTTGCCACAATCTTTTTTATTAATTGTTTGTTTATAAATCAAAGTTAAAAATTGGATATGCTGGTTTATAATATTCATTTAAGTATGAAACATTTGCTATTTTAAAAGTTTCATTAAAAGAATGATCACCAGAATGTATATGGCCACAAACAGCTAATTTATAGTCTGTTTGTAACAATTTATCTGCTAAAGGTTTATTTCCTAAATGATCAGTTTGACCATATTCTAAAAGAACATCGGTATCTCCAAATGAATGTGGAGCATCATGAGAAATTATTATATCTACATTTTTCGGTATATTATTATATAACTCTTTTAACTTATCATCAGATTCCATAAATGCCCATAATCCATATTTATGACAATAGGGTGTTCCATAAATCATTAATTTGGTATTATTTACATAACATGGAGCAGCTTCATTATCCAAATACATGATTTTATTAATAGGTTTAAATAAAGTTAATATCTCATGTTTTGGTGTATCCATGAAGAAAAAATCATGATTTCCAGCAATTAAAACTATTTTATCTACAGGAACTGTTTTTGTCCATGGAATAAATGTATCAGACAACCAATTCTTCATCTTTAATCTATCTTCTTGTATATATAATGGACTTATATCTCCAGCTATAAGGAGAATGTGTGCTCTTTGTTTAATTTGTGGTAAAAATCCATGTAAATCACTAGTTGCTAATATTTTTGTTTTCATCATTTTTTAGAATAAAGGTTGTAGTAATTTGCATTACTACAACCTATTTGTTATTAATTATTATCAATATCATCAATTGCATTAAGAACTTCATCGAAAGGTTCTTTAACTGCTTTATGTGCTCCTTGCTCTATTAAGTTCAAATATGCATTATAGAATTTATTTTCTACTGTTTCTGTGGTATCTTTCTTTCTTGATAATTGTACTTGTCTTAGATAAGATAATACACTGCTTCTGATATATTCTGGTTTTACAACATTTTCATCAGTTAAAATTAAATTTGATTTTATAGTTTCAACTATTTCAGCCATAAAAGCAGGTGCAATATCACTTTCTGCAATTAAATCCAACACTGGATCCAATCCTTCGTATTCTATAACATAATTATCTTTTAAGAAAGCAGTTTCCATAAATTCTTTTGCTGTCTTTTTATTTAGAAAACCTAAAGATATAATTGATCCTATACGTTTACCTCTTAAAAAAGTAGGCTCAATTAATTCAAGATGATTAGTTGTAAAAATAGTAATTACATTCATATCTTTAGTATCTCCTCCATCAAGAGTATTTAAAATGTCTTGTAAAGCGGCATTTCTTGAACCTCTTGTTACTTGATCAATATCTTCAACAAAGATAAGAACACCTTTACCATTTTTATCAATTACTTTAGCCAAACGAAGAACCTTAGACAATAAAGTTGGATCTTTTAAATAAATAAATATCCAACCATTCTCAATAGCTTCTTTTGCCTTTTTAAATGCAAGAAGAGTTTTTCCTGTCGTATTGTTCACATAAGGTCGTTAATCTTATGCAGTTTTTCTATAAACTTCTGTATATTTCTATACAGTCCAGACTATATCTTCATCTAATTACTTAGATGTCATGCACTTCCAATCACTTGATTGTACTGAGAGTTTCACCCATAGTCGTTGAACCTTTATCCTTTATCAGGATACTTGGCTGCTGATTTTCCAATTCTTATAATTTTTAAACATTCACACTTACTATTGCTAGTTATGTTGTAGTTTATAAGACTCTAAGGAAGTTCCAGCAATTCACATGATTTCCTATATAAATTACTTTATATAGAGGCAAGTTCATTTAATTTAATATCACGTACAAAGATAACAAAATTATTTGAAATATACTCTGATATTTACAATAATTAAATTTAATTAAATGAACCAACCATATGCTCCTTCTAAAAGGGCTCCATATTTTAAAGAAATGCCCTTTTTTCTACAAATATCAGTACGTTGAATTCTTGCATCTAATGGAGTTAAAGAATATTTTACATCATCAGAAAGAATAAGAAATTCTTTATCAATATTAGAGAGATCAATTACTTTTGGTTCTTCATCCAATGTAGTTATTTCTAACGCTTGATTTCTATAGATTGAATTAGTATTTAATAATTCTTTTGTTCTTTCTACAATATCGTCAATCATCGGAGCAAATCTATATTCACATGATCCAGTTAACATAAGCATGTTTCTTTCTGTATCATAACTAATATCAATATTAGCTCCTTCACCTGCTTCTGCAAGAGAAATTTTTCCATAAGGAACTTTTAATCTAGTACCATCAAATAATTGAACATCTATTGTTTTTAATTTAGAAGTTCCACCAGATGGATTGGCATCTTTTTTACCACTTGCAACACCATATATTTCTTCTATTGCCTTGTTTAATTGATAAACACCATCATTTTTAAAGCAAAATATTTCATAGTTAAATGTACAAATAGTAGTAGATTTTTCAATCTCATCCTTCAAATAACTTAATATTGCAGAATAAGATTTTTTACTTAAACCTAATTCAACTAACTTTGCTTTCTGAGCTTCTTCATATTTACTGATTCTGTTCTTTAATAATACTTTTGACATGTTTTAATTTTTTTTATGTTTTTATTAATATTTGTTAAATTTTCAATTGTTGTATTTAGACAGCCTATAGTAATTAGACTATTGTTTTTAATTACAGTTATATCACTTTTTATATGAACTCTGTCCAAAGAAGATTTAAATAGCGCATCCCTTATTTTATCATATGGTATTGTTACATCTTTACAATACAGCATATTTTTTTCTTTAATAAAATAAACAGGATATTCTTGAATATAGCCTACTTCATATTTTTCCATATTATTTGATGTGATTTTACTAATAACCAATTAAATTTTTCTTTTAAAGAATTTGGAACTCTAGAATAAAATTCCTCTCTTTCTTTTTTAGAAAGTTTTTCTGCTTTTTCAGCTCTTTGTAATGCAATTGTTAAACCCAGTTTTTTATCAAAGACATCGCGTTTTCCACATAATGACCATCCGATAATTCCCTTTTCTGTTGCAACTACAACTCCACGTGGAGCTCCCTTTTTAGTTTTATCTTTACAGGGTTTCCTGTAATAAGTAATAAATATTCTTCTTTCCATAATTGTATTATTAAAAATTTAATTTCTTTGGAAAATTTGGATAAATGTAAGTTAAGTAATAATCTGCAAAAGCATCAAAATTTTTGTAGTTTTTTAATTTTTTACTGTTTTCTCTTTTTAAACTTGTATATATTATATGTAATTTAATGAAACAAATTAAGCTCCAAATAAATGTGCTATTTAACATTAAGAAGAATAAAAAGATTAGAAGTAATAAAATAATAATTGCATATAAAATTGTACTCATGTTTTGTCTCTTGATAGGGTTCTTATTATATTTTCTATTATTTTTTTAGTTTTAGGAGTGATTATTTCATCATCATTTATGTTTAAAAAATTTTTTATAGAATAATCCATATAACTAAGACTAATATGATAATCTTCTGTAGTACAATAAATTGTTATTGGACCAAAGTCTGATACTAAAAGCACAATACAGTCCTCTGGGCTTAAAATTCTAGCACCATTACCTATACAAGCACCATAACCAAGATATACATGATTACTTATAATAATATCATTTCCTCGTATTAAAGCATTTTCACAAACACAAGCACTATTTTCAATTGTTATAAGATTACCATATATTACCGCCCTATCACGAACAGATGCATTATTTCTTATAATACAACCTCCAGAAATATATGCCTTATCAGTAACTAAAGATTGGTTATATACTTTTACTCTTTCTTCTATTAAAGCGTTGCCTGTTAAGTTTTCTATTGTTTCAATATAACCACCAAGTTTTTTATTTGTTGATAAAGAGGAATCTATATATTCTACTTGTTTTAAAACATGTTCATCAAAAGTAATTGAATTATTTGTTAGTTTATAGATTCTGTCCATAAATTAATTTATTAATTTACACTCATAAATATATATAACATCATCATATGCCACACTAAAATAAAAATAATCTTCTTTTTTTGGCATATTTATAACAAAAAGAATGTCTTTATTATTTTTATCTAATGCAGTACAATTGAAAATATAAAATTTATCATCTTCTTTATATTCAACTATTTTATATTTTATTAATTGTTGTTCTTTGGAACGAATTATACAGATATTATTATCTATATCCCAAGAAATATAAAGTTCAATTGGTAAGGAAAAAGTATTATTTTCTGTTATAACCATTGCCTTTGTTGCAACGAAATTATTCGCTTGGCTAAAAGCACAAATACTTGTTAAAAATATACAAAAACTAAATATTAACCTTTTCATAATGTTTTTTTTATTTGTTATAATATTATTCTTTTTTTCCTAATACAGCTTCTACAATAAGAAATTTTTCATTTAAAGCGTTTAGAATAGCCATTATTATAGTATCTTCTATTTGATCTTCCATTTCTCCACCATCTCTAATTTTTTCAAGATATTCAGTTAATTCACTGGAAGCAGATACAGAAAAAGATAGGGTATTTTCTTCTTTTCTCTTAAAGAAAAGATTTAATACATGTGAATTTTCATCGTTATTTATTGTTACAGTTATCATATTTAATTAAATTAATGTAATTGTATAATTATCTCTTATTAATTCTATAAAACCCAGCTCTTTACTTGCACTCACGGTAAATTTATTCTTTAGTGCTATTTTAACAATCTTTGGATCAAATTTAGCTTGCATGCGTACTTCAAAACTCGCAGCTCCAACAAAATAGAAATCACAATCTTGAAATACTTTAATAAGCCTATTTAACCTTCTAATATTTCCTTTTATTTTATCATCCATATTTTTAAATCTTATTACAATAATGAGTAATTAGCTGAACAGGATTAATTACAGATGTTTTACAAAAGCCTTTTAATTCCATATTAGGCTCTTCAAATTCCATATAAAATTTTAAGGATTTATATTTTTTTTGTACCTTTTTTAACCATGAAATTGGTGGTTGCCATGAAGTATAAATAACCATATAGAGTGTTATAGTTGATTTATTATCTTCGATTTCTTTTAAATTAATAACACTATTCAGAGTATCATAATTCTTCATTCTCCACAAATATTCGTTACTATAACCATATTTTTTTATTAATTCTAACATATTTTTATCAGATATATCTTTTAAATCTTCTGGCATTGGAATATAGGAATCTAAGGTAACTTTTTTCCCATTAAAAAGTATTTTCAACTCATTTAAATCTTTTGAAACAGATTCAACTTTCATTCCGTCAGATAAAAATTTTAAAATTGTTTTCTTTTTTCCAGAAACAACAAATTCATTTTTACATATATTTGACATTTTTTATTTTATTTTATCAATTAATACTATTAATAATTTAAAAGTTTTCTATAATAAATCTACCTTTATTTTGATTTATTTCTTCTTCTGAATCAATACAAATGACATTTGTTTCATTTTGTATAGATTCTAAATCTATAAATTTTTCATCTGTAAAGTCTTTTTTAAATTCATCTAAATTTTCATATTCTGTATAATTACAACAAATACCTATTACATCAAATTCTATTTCAATTTCTAAACTATCTTCTAAATCTTCAAAGTAATTAAACAGTGCTTCCAATCCTTCATACGAAAAATTATATCTTTTCATTCTATAAAAGGATTCAGCAAAATCATAAAAATTTATATGCTTTTTCATATTATTGTCGTTAAGTTATAAAATTTTCATAAATCTTATATTCTTTCCAAAAAATTTCTATATATAAAAATCTTTTAGAAAAATTAATGCTGAAAAAAGATCCATCTATTTTATTGGAGCAAATATATCCTATTTGAAAGACAAATCCATTATATTTGTTCCATTCTATATTTATAAAAGAAATTGCCATCATGGATTTAAGATTCCATGATATTTTTTTATATATATTATTATATATTTTCATTTTTTTGTGACAATCTTTGTATAACAGTATATGTATCAACTATAATAGATGACCATCCATCACTGTTTGATGTTGCATTTAATAACATTTTTACTAAATTAATTTCATCTCCAAGTAAAATAGAATAAAGTTGGCTTTTTTTACAAGAAGCTAACATGATAATAGAAACATCATCTTTTTGTAAATCTTCTTGTTTATTATCATTTATAAATGCATTAATTTCATTTTGAAATTTAAGCACCATTTCTTCAAATGTTTTGGTTATATCCATAATATAAAATTTTTAGATAATCCATAGCTACCATTAATTAATAGCTATGGATTGTTATAAATTTATTCACTTTTCTTTGTTGTTTTAGTTTTCTTTTTATCAGACGTTGCTTTGTTTTGTTCACATAAAGAACGAATGTTGTCCATTAAATTCTTATTTTCATTTCTTAGTTCCTGATTCTCAGATTTTAAATCATCTATATGAGCACGTTGCTTTAAATTTAAAATACCCAATAATAAAGAAATAATAAATAATAAGATAAGCATGAATGTTTCCATAATAATTAATTTTTAATTTATATTTAACAATTTTTTATTTTTTTTATTTTGTTTCGCTGTTTTGTGGGCTAATAATATATTATACCAATTTATCGAAGATAAAAACGGATCATCACCCTGAAATTTTCCCATTTTATAATGATACGTGTTAACAGGAATAGTTACATTATTAAGAGTATAATGTCCAATATAATTAATTATTTCAGCTTCAGGCAAAAAGGCAAATCCGTCTTTGTCGAGCAATCCCAAAAATTTACATGCTTTTTTAGTCTTCCAAAAAGTTATGTATTGTTGTACATGTAACATAATTTTTATTTTATTTAATTTTATTTTTATAAACAATCAATATCAAATTTTAATTGTGATTTATGATCTAATAATCTTTTCTTTCCTGCTTGATAATAAGTTTTATCAATTTCTATTGCTGTTAAATCAAAATTTAATATATCACAGGCTATTCCAATCGATAAGCTTCCAAAGTGAGTGTCTAAAATTTTATCACCTTTGGTTGCAAAATTGGTTAAAAGCCATTCATATAATTTTACTGGTTTCTGTGTTGGATGAATTTTATCTCCAGTTCTGTTGTCAAACCTAAATAATTTTGCTGGATGATTAAAAGACGTCCAAGCTAATTCAATTTGACTAAAATTATCCCATGGCTGTACTTTATCCCAACAAATAACACATCTTGTTGGAGGAAGATAAAAATAATTATATCCCCAAATTATTTGATTTTTTGATATTCTAAATAATTCAGTAAAATAATCATCGCCAGGTTTATTATCCCATTCAATAATTTTTTTGCTATTTTTATTTAATACTCTATTTTTTAATTTACCAGAACCAGCCCCAAAAGATTTACCAGAAGATTCTATTCCATATGGAGGGTCAATTATGGCAAGATCAAATTCTTTATCATTGAATTGTTTCATAACTTCCATACAATCAGCATTGCATAAAATTATTTTGTCTATTATATCAGTAGGTGCCATCATTAAATTAAAATATCGAAAAAATTTTTTATTTGTCTTATATAATTAAGACAAAAATCAAATCTTTCTAATAAACCATCAAATCTATCAGTATAATAATTAGCTGTCTCATTATCATTTTCTTCATCCATTTTAGCATATTTAAAATCTATTTTTTTAAACTGTCTTGCTTTTTGTGCAAGATGTTCACAATAACATTCAAATTCATTAACCATAGATTCTAACTTTTTAAGTTGGCCTTCTAAAATTGGTTGAGTTAGACCATTTTCAGTTGAATTTAATGTTTCCATAATAGTTTAATTTTTTTATTTTATATTTAAAAACTTTTATTTTTCTTTCTTTATTTTTCTTATCTTAATAGATATTCACAAAAAATTTCTAATTCATCGGGCACGGACTCTAATTATCTAAATTTACTTTCTAAAATTGATTGTGTTGAATTATTATTATTTGAATTTGATTTTTCTATATTTTTATTTTTTAATTTTTATAATTTTATCTGTAGGTTCATAACAGTAACCAAAATATTTACAGCATCCATTTTTTCCATTTCTTGGAATATACTCATCACAATTTTTGCCACAATATTTTTTATCACCAATTTCTTGAAATTTTTTACAATACAAAAAATCTAAATTTTCTGATTTTTTAGCTTCAAAGACATTGATTTCTTTTAAGTTATTTTCTACTAAATATTTTTTGATAATACTTTTAGAATAACAAGACTCATCTTCTCTGTGTATAAAATAATATTTCATTTATTTTCATTGAATTTAAATAGAAATAAACAATTTTTTATATTTAAAATCATTTATATGTTTTGTAAATCAGCTCATTACGAATTTTTTCCATTACATCCGCAGGTATTTTAGGATCAGCATATGTTTCAACATTGATTTCATCTATTAATCCAAAATAAATTTGAAGCATTTGCTCTGAATTAAATTTTTTATCGGCATACAAATGAACATCCAATCCTTCTTCTAATCCCCAACGAATTATTTCCATTTGTATATAATTAAATACTGGTTTAGCATAAATAGAAACATCTAATTTTTCTTTTATACCCTTCAAAATTTCCTTCAATTGATACTTATCAGCCCACTTATATTTTTTCTTTAATATTAAGAGTTTTATCTTTTTATTTAATTCTTTTACATTTATCTTTTTCATAATTAAAATAATATTTATATTTCAGGAAGAGATATTTCAATAATTATTTTATCGCTAATTTGTTTCCCTCTTTGTTCTAACCATTCTTCGTGTACCAAATTATTATAATATGTTACATGTTTGATACCTCTCCATTTCAACTTTCCTTTTGTAATCTTACCTTTAATTGGTGGAACGGCATTCATACGTAAAGCCTGTATATAAACTTCTTCTTGTTTTCTTAAAATAGAATCAAAAATTTTACTGATGGTAGATTCTTGTATAAATTCCATAATTTTTATTTATTTGTCAATTCATTAATGGCCAATAACAATTTATTTTTAAGATCATCACTCCTTTTTCTATATTGTTTATAAGACCCATAATACATATGCTCTCTTTCATTTATTTTAATAAGATGTAATAAATGCTCTGCTTCTGCTAAACGTATTTTGATAGTTGTTTCTTTTGACATAATATATAATTTAGCATTTATATTTGCCATGTTTTTAATTATTTTAATATTAATACAATTATAATATATTATTATTTTGTATGTTAAAATTCTCTAACGGTTTATCAAACAGTGGAATATGTCCTTCTTTTTCTACAATAAGTTTCAAAATTTCTGAAGATGTTTCTTTTTTTGGTAAAATAACATAATGTTTGCCATCTTTCATTTCAGCCACAATAGTTAAGTTTGTTATTTCTAGCTCCATATTTTTATTATTATAAGTTGTCACTCAAGTTAGAGTTGTTCTATAAATTCCTGAATAATATTTAGTTTTAAATTGTCTGACTAATATTACAAAACCATAGTTTGTAATTGAAGCCTTGAATTTGTGCTTCATTGCAAAACAAATAACTATATTCAATAGGCATTTCGCTCCTTGCCTTACTTTCTCTCGCTCTTATTCCTTGTATAATCAAACAACTGTTAGGCACAATAAAAATTACTCGGCGAAAAACTGCACCAAGTATTCTTCTCTATCTATTGCCTTTATTACTGTAAAAGAAATTTTCATTCCCCACAAAAGTCTATATTTTACAAGTATCCATATCATACTCCAATCCCATTTAAAGTAGTGTTTCTTTTCATTCGTATGCCTTACCCAATACGTTAAAATTTCTTTTTTACCATCTGTTCTCATAACCGTAATTTTTACAGATGCCTAACAGCAAGTATAAAACATGCCTTTCGTGCATCTAAGTTTGTATTTATGTTAATTTCAAATTTTGACTTGTAAATTTTTAAATTGTTGATAATAAATATTTGTCTTTAAATTCCTTTAAAGACATGTTTACTGTAAGAGGAGAATCAAAGCCTACTGAATAAATATTAATTTCTTGAGTAATTAAATCTTCAATTACACAATCAATAAAATTTATATTTATCAAAACATTTATCCCTCTCTTAGTTTTAATTTCAATAAATTGCATAGTTGTAAATTTTTAAATTGTTAAATTTTAATTTTTTTTATTTGATTTGTATTTTCTTTCTTTATTTTGATATTGAAATCAATTATATAATAAATTTTTTTAAATTAAAGCAAGAAGAAGTCTTATTTGTTTTTCTATATAATAAAGATACACTTCAAATTTCTTTTCTTCTTCTTCATTAACATATTCTTCATTATATAATAATCTTGCATAGTGTCTTTGTTTCTCTAAAAGAGATAAAATTTCTTTAAAAAGCTCTTCATCTGTAAATGATTTTTCTGTACGTATAATTTTTTCAAGTCTTTGTTTTTCATTTTGTTCCATTATTTTATACCTCCCCATTTAAAGCCGTTTAATTCAGCAAGTTCTTTAAGATAAAATTCTGGTTCTTTCATAGAAAATCTATCTCCACCAGACATTGAAAATGTATTTTCACCTCCTATAGCAGTTGGGAATATTAAATATTCTTTCTTTCCACATCTTTCACAAGAAGTTGCAGCAACGTTCATAAAATCCAAAAGCATCCGAAATACACACATATTCAATTCCATCTAAACAATCATCAACATATTGTTTAAATTCATCCTTAAGAAGAAATTCTTTGTCTTCTTCCAAACTTTTTACAATATCATCATTATGAAATGGTACTTGTCCCCTTTTTATTTTATGAGATAATTTATAAAATAATTTTCTACCATTTCCTTCTATACCAAATTTATTTACCAATTCAGCGGTTAATATTTCTTTTTTCATTTTAATTTTATTTTTATTAAATTAAACTTCTCTTATATTAGTAATCAATATAGAAGATTTTTCTTCACTTTCTATTCTTTTCTTATATCTTAAGAGATCATCATAATTCATAAAATATTGATCCCATATTAAAGTATCTTTTTGTTTTTTTAAATTAAATGTCACTATTATAGCCATAACCTTAAAGATTTAAAAAGTGGAGCAGGTGGGAATTGAACCCACGTAATGTTTTCTCTCAATAGAGGAAAACCAACCCAGACTGCCCCATTTTAGTTAATTGATTATTTTATTATAAAGATTTTATCTGCCTTCTTTATTCGTTTAATGGCCTTATAACAAATAATGAGTTCCTTTGACACAATTAATGAAGATTTTATTTCTAGACACATAAAGGTTATTACTTTTTTTGCATGTGATGATCACAAACATTCAATATGCTTCTAAATAACACATATGTGACCGCTCTTTTAGGCAGCGTTTTTTCTACTTCTTCAATAAATTCAGATGGTTTAAAATCTAAAGATTTAAGTATATTTTTCTTTAATCTGTCTAAAGTTTTTTCTGAAATATTGCAAGCTTCGAGCATTGAATCAGAAGCATGATTATACGGTGTCCAAGTTGCTACTTGATTTTCAATTTTTAATATTAATGATTCAATAGGTAAATCATCATTTATATCTAATAGCATATCTATTAGATTTGAGATATTTTGATTCATAATTTATGTTCTGATTTAAAAATTTCAAATTCTTCTAACATACTTTTATATAAAGCAAATGTAAGGGTTCTTTTTGTAACAAGTTTTTCTAAGTTTTCTACAATTGAAGACATAGAATCATCTGCATTTTTTGTAAAAAGATCGGTTATACTTTGTACAGGTGCCATTTCTGGTTTACAAGCGTCTTCTAATGAATCTGCATCATGATCAAAAGGCCTCCAAGAAGATAAATAACTTTCTATCTTTTGAATAATCTTTTCTGTTGATAGATCTTTTTTATCAAGATCTATCAAAAAATCTATAAAATTTTCTATTCTTTGATCCATATTAATACTAATTTTGTAAAGTTTGTATTTCTTTTAATAACCTTAATATAATTAAGTACATTCCATAAATTAAAGATCTCTTAGAAAAAGTTTTTTTAAAGCTTCTATCGTTTGAGATGAATGTTCTGTTTCTTCATCAGATATTGTTTCTATTATCCTGTTTATATCAGGCATCACAAGCTTTTCTTAACTAAGATTCCTGATGATTATAAGGTTTTAAAGCTGTAATATTTTGTTCAAACTCTAAAACTGTTTCATTTGATACTGGTTTTTCTTTTTTTAATTTTTTTAAAAGAGCTTTTAAATTTTCAATAATTTGTTCCATACTTTATGAAATTTATTTTTGCTCAATAGCTTGCATTATGGCTCTATACATCATGAAAGCTAAAGATCTTTTTGAAAATACTTTTTCCAAATTTTCTACAAGATAAGATGGATTTTTTATAGCATTATTAAGCAAAACTTCCATAATATCTTCTGCAGCTAGTTCTTTTACACTACAAGCATTTCTTACATCAGGGTCTAAATGATGATACGGCTTCCAAGAGGCAATACTTTGTTCAACTTCAAAAATCAAATCGTCGGTAGATAAATCTTTTTTCTTTAATTCTTCCAACAAAATCATTAAATTTTCAATGTTTGGGTTCATAATTTTCTAATTTTATATTAATAAATAGTTTAATTGTTTAAAAAAGGATAATAATGAAAAAAAGTGAATTTTTAGTATATAAGAGTTTTTTTATTGAAAATTAAGATCTGAAAGATAACAGATCGAAGTTATGACGAGGGAATTAGAGGAGTTAACTCTCACATTCACAAAGCATTCCCTCTCCAATTCAATTTTATTTATGATTAATTCAATTGGAATAACTGTTAAAATTTCATCATTACATTCAAATTTATTAACAGTTTTAAACACTCCTTTAAGAGTTTTCATGTTAAAATTCTTTAGTAATTACAGAAAGCAGACAGGAAGCCAATTCATCCAGTAGAAAGTTATTTACTTGAATATCTTTTCTAAGTATAAGAGCTTTGCTAAAATAATAGCATTCCTCTGCTGTGAAACCAAAATCTTCTTTTTCTATCTTTTCAATAACATTACTCAAAACAGGAATAACATTTTTATCAAAATAAAATACATGAGAATCCTTTATATATTTTATAAGATGTTCTGTTTCATTTATTTTATGTCGAAAAGCATAGAACATTATATCCATATAATTGTTTAAACTGTCGATACAAATATATTTTATTGTGTCTTTATTAGTACCAACAATATACTCTATTTCTTTGTATAGATCCATAATTAATTAATTTTTTTATAAAGGAGCTTGAGGTACTCCCAGTGATGACTATCCGTCAAACCAACTTTTTAATTTCGCATTCTATAATCAAAAGAAGGATTATAATGCATTCCTTCTTCCCGCATATCTTTTAATGCGGTTTCTTTCGCTTGTTTATTACTCACCTTTTTCATAATATATATATTTTATGTTATCTCTCTCAAGACAATGAATAATTCTCTTTGCTTTCTTTTGATTGGTGATTATTATTTGCTCTTTCAATTTAAAAGAGTCTCCATACAAAACAAAATATTTGTAAGGATTAATGTAAACCTTTCTTGGAGACTCTCTTATTATATTCTTTTGTTCTTTTATAGTAATAGAAGCACTTCTTTTTGTCTCTGTACAGTTACAAAGCATAAAAGAAGTAATTGCTATTAGAAACAATAAACAAATAAAGAAATAAATAGCTTCTTTTTCCTTTTTCATATTTTTAAACTTTTTTACTGTTTATTAATATTTTTAAAAAGAATAATTGGGGTTAATTTTTTAGTATAGTAACCCAGTTCTTCTTCAGATACATCTCTTAAGAAGTGTCCAGTTGGAGTTAAAAAACATTTCTTTTTTGTATCTAGGATATTTCCATTGGTAGTAAGATAATACTTCTTTAGCATAAATATAATTTAGTTTAACAAGTTAATAAATAAAACATAAAGTTCGTTTAACAGTACAAACTTTAAAACTGTTATTACAATAGAATTCATCTTCTATCATAATCGACAGGTCTTGTATTAGATAAAGACCCATCTGGTAATAAATAATATTCTTTCATGATACATTATTTTAATTTGCTTACTCTTAAGATTTTCAGCACACTCTTTAAAAAATATAATAGGATACCCTATTATATTGTAAGGTTAATTTGTATGAGTTTATCCATACAATAAGCAAGAATAAGTTCATATTCATATGGGTCGATAGTTTTATTACCAACTATCGCCAAAGCTTTAATTAAAGAAGCATACTGTATAGCATTAATTGCTTCAATATCTTCTTTTTTCAAATTTTCAATAAGAAGTTTCATTTCTTTGGCAGACTTCTTATTATAGGCTAAATCTAATCCATTGCGCTTATAAAAAATATAAGTCTCATTTACATCATAAATCTCTTCTATGGATTGTGCGAGCATATTGATACAATCCTTAATTCTTATTGAAATGACATCAATTAAATAGGATTTATTTTTTATAAGCAGATTAGCAATTTTATCTTCTACCATACTTTTAGTTTTAAAGTATTTAACTAATCTTTATACTGAAAAGTATACAATTTATTTCCAGCAGAAATATTGATAGTAAAACTATCTTTTACTGGGTCTAAATTATATTTATTTATCATAAAATAAAGTTCGTGTTTAAAAGCACGAGGATCAAAAATGCTACCTTTAATATCTCCAATATAAGGTAGTAACATAGACATGGCCTTTGGAGAATAGGCCGACACTTTAACATTTTTTACAATAGGTTTCATATTTAATTGTATCTATAAGTACTGATTTCATATGAAACTTTACATATTCTTAAATCTGTTTCGATGATTAAATTAAACGAATCATCAACAGGATTAAGATCGGCTCCAAAAATTTCATTTTGAAGATTTTCAATAAAAATTGATCCTTCAAAATCAATGGTATTTAAACTATTTAAATACCTGTAAAGAACCATAGCAGCTTTTTCTGATGCTGCTTCTACTTGGATTTTTTTTAATTTTTCCATTTGTTTATTTGTTTTTTTTGTTTTGCCTACTCTTTTATGGATTTTCGGCAACCTCCTTATGTTAGTGGCAAGGCTATGACACCACCGACCAACTATTATTCCACCACCCTTGTTCTTGTTCATTTAAAAAACACACATCTGGTAATTGATAATCATCATGAGTGAACCAACAACCATTTTTATAGTAGAGATATTCATCATCCATAAAGGAACAGTGTCTTATTTTTTTACTTTCAATCATTGCGGCATATTTAGCTTGAATGAGAGAAAGCCCAGCCACTAATACATTATTTGCGTCAGTGGGGGTGTTATTTTTCAAATCATCGTTTTGCATATTATTAAAGTTTTGTTTTTAAAATGAGGTTCAGTGGTTTTAATTCCCACCGAACGCAAATAATCGGAACGTTGTGCGCAATTCAATCACGCCACGTTACCATCATTGCTTCGAGTTTATCACCAAACAACGAACTACCATAATTTTCAAACTTCATTTTAATTGAAGGATGTACTTCTAATCCATTAGGGCATTGAATTAAAAACGGCAATTGTCTTTTATCTTCACTAATTGAAAGGGCTTCTAAAATGAAGTCATTCAAATTTTTTGGCTCATCAGAAGAACTGCGCACAACATTGTATAAATGTTCATTACCGTATCCGTCTGTAATTGTAAGTTTGTATTTCATATCTATCTTCGTTTTTAATTGATAATTATTTGTTTCAAAGTCGGCAACGCCATTTATACATCACCGATATCGACAAGACTCAAAACGTCAATTGGCGTCGGCAATGTTTCGAGAAACTCCATAATTTGCTCTCTTTTCGTATCTATAATCTTTAATTTTTGTTTTCTAATTCAAATATTCTTTTATTTAATTCATCACATTTATCTCTTAATCTTCTTAGTTCTCTTATAGCCTCACTAACTTGACTAAAAGCAACATACATTTCTTCATCTGTACCATGAAATGTATCTACCATTAAACTAAATTCTAATCTGTCTTCAATTAGGCTTATTTTAATAAAATTTTAATTGTTGTTTTTATTGACTGTATTGTAAAAATTATTCAGTTCGGATTCGAAAATATCAAAATAAGGATATTTCTTTGTTTTCTGATACAAAAGATTTTGAATAACGTCGGTTTTTATCCTATATCGTCGATAATCTGCCTTCGTCTTAAAGTCACACTCTCTTAAAAACGGTTTATATTTGCAATTGTCGGTTAGTTTAAGCAATAAGTAATCAACTTGTTGCTCTGTAAGTTTTTTATAAAACGTGTCAACACCTATTATGTCAGAAGCATATTTGGTTTCCAATGCTTTCAAAAAACTATCTAATTCTGATTGAGTAGCCCCTCGTTTTATAATTTCTTTTGTTTTTAAATCGTTTAAATATGATTCGGCATCTTCGACAAGGTTTTTATTCCACCTTATTAAATCATTATCCCTTCTTACCGTCTTTTCTTTAATTCGCTTTAAATATTCATTTCTTGCCTGTTTCATGGCTTCTAATCCTTTCTCAAGGTATTCTATGTTTGTTTCGCTTTTGAAAATCTTCAATTTTTCGCTTGGGCACATTCTGATTACCGACAACATGTCCTGCGGTTTTAATGCATCAATAAACTCGTATGCACTTTTATATCTTCCAGTGCTTTTTTCAGTCAATTGTAATTCGTTTGTTTCCATATTTTTGCATTTTAAGTTGTTGTTTTTTGTTTGCTAATAACTATCTAACATGTTCCATTTTAGAACAACTTAAGTAAATCCATTGTTGTTTTTTGCTTACTACTATATTTCATTTCCCATTTATTCATAAATCAATGACGCTATTGCTTCGTTAATTTCTTTCAAACCAATTTCAAATAATTCATTAAATTCTTTTCTTACTGTTTTAATTGGTTTGCTGTACATATGAATAGATATATTAACAATATTGCTATCTTTCCATACTCGAAAATCATCTAATCCTCCGTCGGTATAAATAAATACTATTAGATTATAACGAAAGAAATCCAACTTTTTATTATTGCTTTGATATTCGGGATAAACTATTATCTCATAACCATATTCTCCGTTAGGAAAAATTTCAAGATTATAACTATTTATAAATCCTTCTCTTATAGCCTCATTATATAAAAAAGACAAGTTATAAGAGATGTCAATAGCAATCTTTTTAGCCGTATCTTGCAATCTTAGCGCTTTAAATTTTTCATTTGCATCTTGCATTTTTACCGCCTTAAATATATTTGTATTCATGATTTTATTTATTATTTAGTTTGCCTACTCTTTTAAAGGATTTTCAGCATACTCCTCTTAAAAATATAATTAGAGAACTTTCAGGTATTCTCTATAACAGGCATTCCCAATCCCTGCACCATACCTTTCATCTATTAAAGGTACAAACTTAGTGACTACTACGGACTGGTGTACCAGTTTAATCACATGCCAAGCTCCCTATTTAGGCGATAAGATCATGTACACATGTCTTATTCTTATACCTCTTACCTTTCCTTTTAAATATGACTACTATACTTCATCATATTATTGGTAGAGTGTAAGTTGCTACCAAAGCAGTTTGCTGTCTTGCTCAGGACTTATATTATTTTATACTATACTATTTTAAAAAAGAGAGAGAGAATTTCTTCTCCCTCTCTATCTTTTTATTAGAGAATTTCCCAAACAGGAAATTCTCTCTCTACATTATTACCAGAGAAATTTGTTATCTCTTCGGTAATAAAATCAGAAACTTTGATCTTTTTATCGATCAAAGTTTCCAATTTGTCAACGGTATTTATCCCACCGTTGTTGATCAAATTGCGTGTCCAGGCATTGTCTTCCTTTCGGAAAACAATCCCCAAAAACGTTGGAATAGAGACGTATGTTTCTATCCCATTATTCTCCATAACAACGGCGTCGTATGACCCTCCGTTGCGTAGTGGTATTTTACCCACACCTAAAACGGTATAGGTAGAACCTTTTTGCAACTGACTGCGGTTTGAGTACCGTAGCCGTAAAGTTGTAGGTATTGAGTCGTACAACTCAATCCCGCTTTTTAACGTCTTCATAAGAATAATTTTTAAGAGTTTTACATCAAACCCTATTGGGGGTAGGATAATAGACTGGTTTCATACATTCGACATACAAAAAATTTTAAAAAAAATTTTCAAAAAAAATTTTAAAAAATTTCAGAAAGATTTTCCTATTAAGTATAGTTAGTATTAAGTATAGTTAGAGGGTACTTTTTGAAAGAGTATGTTCATATTTTTGATGTCCTTTTGGTAGTTATTTGAAAATTTTTTTGTATCTTTGCAGAATAATAAAATATAATATATGAAGCAACATGTACAATTACCAAATGATATGACAATAAATGAGGAATTAACTCCAAAAGATTTATTAGTTTATGTTACAATAAAGAAATTTATAAATAGAAATACTTATAGTTGTTTTCCTTCTTTGTCTACCATTGTAAAGAAGTCAGGAGTATCCAAGAAAACAGTTCTAAAGGCAATTAATAAATTGGTTAAGTATAGCTATATTATGATAAAAAAGAGGGGCAGAAGTAATCTATATGTGTTTAACATGTATAAGGGTTTTGAGCCTTTCAGTTATGAATTTTTAGATAGAACAGATATAACTACAGAAGAGAAGGCTTTAATCATTGCAGAGCAACAATATATGTATAAAGATTTGCCTGGATATGGAAAAGTTACATACACAGATTATGAGTTATCAAAGAAGATAAACATGTCATATAATTCTATTGTAAAGTATCATAAGTCTTTGGAAAAGAAGGGATTTTTAACAACTATTAGGACGGAAGCAAAGGATTCTACCACTGGAATTATTATTAATGAAAAGATATTTAATTTAAATGCTCTGGGACAAGCCATTATATGGATACTTAAGAAACACGAAGAAGATATTAATGATTTGAAAGAAAAAACAAGTGCTACCGCAAAGGATGTAGATTTATTAATTAATGAGATACAGAGATTAAATAAGAGACTTGATAAAATTGAGAAGAAGATTGATGATGAGATAGTAATATAATATACTATAAGATAAATAAAAATATAATTTTAATAATGAATATTATGAAATTTACAATCGATACAAATAATAAAACAATTGAAATAGTAGATGAAGTTAAAATAAATGAGTTGATGGAACAATTAAATAAAATGGATGTTGATTATAAAGAATATACAATTGTACCAGTAAGAGCATCTATTGATATAGTTAATCCAGTAGATCCCCGTCCAGTTTATCCATATATGGATTGAAAAAATAGGATTTGGTATACAACAGGTTCATCATTAGCAGACAAAAATAATACAGTAAAATAATAAAATGCCAAACTTTATTTGTTTGGCCTTTTTATTTCTACAACCCATGGAATATAGTTGTAGTCTAATCTTAAAATAAATATTGTATCATTTCTTTGATATTCAATAGTGTCTGTTTTTAAATTTTTTGGAACACAATTTAATGCAAATTGTTTATAATTACTTATTGCATCTAAAATTTGTTTTTCTGTAAATTTTGGAACAGGTAAATTGAAAGATGGTAAAATAAAAGAAAATAAAATTAAGAATAGTTTTTTCATAAAAATGCTTTATTAAAATAATATACAAAAGTATAGATAAAATATTATATTTAAGTTACAAATATATTACTTTGATATTAATTTTACTGTATAAAATATTATTTATGAATGATTTTTATAGTAGGTTATAAAAAATTTCTATATAACAACAAATATTTAATATGATAATAAAAAATAAATATACACAAACTAAATGACTGTACAAAACACAATTTTATAAAAATCTTGGATGTAATTAGTAATTATTTGAAGTATTTATTTAAAGTGTATAACTCTAATTTTTTTAATAGAAAAGATGTATATTTGTACTTTCATTTCAATTAAATTATAATGTATAATAATTTAAGTAGAAATAATTAAAAATCAGATTAATATAGAATATTAAAGATTGTAAATATCTTTAGAAACACAGGTAATTTTGAATATTTAAATTTTATAAACTATGATACTACTTGATGAGGATAGAATGTTGGATAATTATAATACAATAAATAAATTATTAGAACCTTATAATAAGCAAATGCATATAACTGCTAATATAGATAATACAATATTATTGGGTATTCCATCTATTATTAATCCAGAAAATGCAGATTTTGAAGTAGTTGCTCCAACTGTAACTGAGGCTGCTGATATATTATTTTTGTTAATACCAGAAATAGAAAAGATGATTAGAATTAAAAATGCTTTTAAACCTATAAATGAAGAGGTGACTGCTATTGTATAGCAATCACCTTCTTGTTCTCTGTACTTTTATTTAGTTTTAGTTCTAGGATTCCTTTATCACATTTAGCTTCAATAGATTCAATATCATTTGGTATTCTTATTATCTTTAGAATATCTTTATTTGTATCTTTGATTGTTAGTGTATTATTTTCTTGTTCTAGTATTAGATCTTCTTTTCCATATCCAGGAACCAGTAGTCTGATTGTAGTATCATCTGTTGAAATTGGATAGTTATTAAATAGTTGACTTAGTATATCGGTAAACATATTATAAAGATTTAATGATTTATAAATAAATTATCTAAAATATAAATATCAAATCTAATACCAATATAGATTTAATGACTAAATGACAGAAAATATAAGTTTTATATGACAAAAATACATATAGTAAAGATGATGTGTAGATGTTTAATATTATATTTAAAACAATATAATTAATGTATTATGACAAAAAAAGAAATAATTAAACTATTAGATGAGAGTGTATTTTCTAGAAATTATAACAGTATAATGGATGAATTTAAAAAAGATTTTTGAACTATTAGATTTGATGACGAGACAATAGAAATTTACTCTACTGGACTTGATTTAGATAAATATATTTCAACAAAATTAAATGCTCTTACATTTGAATTTTTAAAACAAATATTTGAAGATATTAATTAAAATTTCTATTTTATAGGCAATATAATTAAAAAATAATATATAAAACAAATAAAATTATATAGAAATATGTCTACCAATTAAAACAAAGTAATATTTTCATAAACAATAAATTTTTTAATATATATCATATAATTTTACATAACTTTGTATATGAAAAATAAATACCTTCGTAGTTTAATTGGTAAAACCACAATCTTCAAAATTGTCAGATCTCTGTTCGAATCGGGGCGAGGGTGCAGCTAAAAGTACATAAAATGACAGAACTACAAGAGAAAATTATAGAACTGAGAAAAGAAGGATATACGTATGCTGGCATACAACTAATGTTGGGCAACCCATCAAAAAAATTTATAAGACAGACATTACTTGAATACGAGCCAGATTTAGTAGGAGATAAGGTAAAAAATTATCATAGATTATAAGTATGCGGTATGTGACAAGAGAAAATATTAGAATATTTTAAAGTATAAACATCTCACATTAACCAATTACAGGCCCATTATTTTATATTGGAATAATGGGCTTTTTTAATAAACTATATTTATATTATATGGAAAAAGGAAAAAAATTTTTAAGTGATTTAAAACTGTATTCAGATTACCTGAAATGGAAAGATGATAGATATGAAACATGAGAGGAGGCTTGTGAGGATATTATATCTGGACATATCAAGCATTATAATAATGAAGATTTAAATAGATATTTAGAATTTGCTCTTAAGCAAATGAAATCAAAAAATGTTTTAGCATCACAAAGAAGTTTGCAATATAGGAATGAACAAATAGAAAAACATAATGCAAGATTATATAATTGTTCTACAATATATGCTGCAAGGCCAAGAGTATTTCAAGAAGTGTTTTATCTTTCTTTGTGTGGTTGTGGTGTTGGAATAGGATTATTACTTCCATTTGTTAATAATTTACCAAGACTACAAGAAAGAACTACTGGAACAGAGACTTTTTATATTGAAGACAATATAGAAAGTTGAGCAGATGCTCTTGGTGTTTTAATGTCATCTTATTTTAGCACAAATCAACCTTTTCCACAATATGCTGGTAAAAAAATAAAATTTGATTATTCAAGAATAAGACCAGAAGGATCTTATATATCTGGTGGATTTAAAGCCCCTGGATCGGAAGGCCTTAGAAAAGCACTTAATAATATAGAAAAATTACTTGACAATTGAATAAAGACAGAAGGATGTGTTATTAGACCAATACTTGTTTGTGACATTTTATGTTTTGCATCTGAAGCAGTATTAAGTGGTGGTATTAGAAGGTCAGCAATGTGTATGATTGTTGATATTAATGATGAAGAGATGATTAATGCCAAGACTGGAAATTGGTGGATAGACAATCCACAAAGAAGCAGAACAAATAATTCTGTCTTATTATTAAGAAATGAAACAAGTAAAGAACAATTTGATAAAATTATTTCTTTAAATAATGAAAAAAACGATATTGGATTTGCTTTTGCAAATTCTTGATTTGATATGTTCAATCCTTGTTTTGAAATTTTACAACATCCAATAGCTTATAAAAGATTTGATAAAAAGATAAATGAATTATCTTATAATGAATTAGAAGAATTTATAAAAGATCATCTTCAAGATCTTGGAGTTTCTTTTTGCAATTTAACTGAGATAAATGCAGAGAATTGTACTACTGAAGAAAAATTCATAGATGCCTGTAAAGCTGCTGCTATACTTGGAACAGTACAGTGTGGTTATAATAATTTTGATTATTTGGGTGACACAACAAAAGAAATAGTTCAACAAGATTCACTGCTGGGTATTTCTATTACAGGGTGGATGAATAATACAAAGTTATTTAATGAGGAATGGTTAGAACACGGAGTTAAAGTAATTAAAGAAACAAATAAAGTCATTGGTAATTTTATAAATGTATCTCCAGCAGCCAGATTGACTTGTGTAAAACCTTCTGGCAACTCTTCCGTTATTCTTGGCACTGCTTCTGGCATACATCCAGAACATGCAAAAAAATATTTTAGAATAATGCGAATAAATAAATCAAATGAAATAGCAAAATGGTTAAATAAAAATATGTCTTTTTTATTAGAAGATGCCTTAGACTCACAGAATAATTCTGATTATGCTATATTTATTCCAATAGAAAACAATACAGATGGTTTATATAAACAAGATTTAAAAGGAATAAAACATCTTGAGTTAATAAAATTTGTACAGGAAAATTGAGTAAATATTGGTGTAAATGAAGAACTTGGCGCTTATAAAGGAACACATCATAATACTTCTAATACTGTTATTATAGATAATCTTTCAGAAATGATAGATTATATATGAGATAATAGAGAATATTTTACAGCAGTATCATTTGTTACTGATTCTATAGATAAAGATTATAATCAAGCTCCATATACATCTATACTTGCAGAACAAGAACTAATGGATAGATATGGTCGTGGTGTATTATTTGCTTCTGGTTTAATAGTTGATGGATTGCATTACTTTAATGAAAATTTATGAGCTGCATGTGATTTGGTTAAAGATAGAAAACTACAAATAACTGGAACAAAGGAACAAATAATATTAAAAAAGTATTGGATTAGCAGAGTTAAAAAGTTTGCAAATAATTATTTTGGTGGAGATTTACAAAAGACTATATATTGTTTAAAGGATTTGAATCTTTTACACAAATGAGAAGTTATTAACAGACAATTTAAAACAGTTAAATTTAATACTATTTTAACAAAACCAGAATATAAAGAAATTAATCATTATTCTGCACAGGCTTGTAATGGCAATTCCTGTGAAATATTGCATCTATAATATATTAAAGAATTATTATTATAAAAGAGTAATATAATATTTTATTAATTATTTGTTTTAATTAATATTAAATTATATTAGCTCTTTTATTTATTTCACTATTAATTATAATATTTAATATGATATTAATTTTTTTATTTTAAAAGTTAATAACTTTGTAAATTAAATTTTACCAAATTAAATTGATTGAATGGAAGGACTTTTTAAATTTTTTGAACGTATTTCTAGTAGCTATGGATCTACATTTGGAATGCTTTTTTTATTATTAATTTTTATTACACTTATAATACAATTTCTTATTAAAACTTTTCCAGACATAGCCAGGGAAATAGTTCAAAATAAATTAGATTCAGTAGATGAACATAAAAAAACAGCCTCAACAAAAAGAAGAAAAGCATCAAAAGAAATACAAAAAATATTAGCAACTTTATTAGACGAAACTGGGGCCGACAGAATTTTATTATTTGAATTTTCTAATAGTTCTCACAATTTAAGTGGAATGCCTTTTTTATTTGTTAATGCTACGTATGAAGTAGTATCTGATGGAATATTGAGTACGGCAGATGCATATAATAAAATAAATATGTCATTATTAGCATCTTTCATAGATGAATTAGAGGAGCAAGGATATTTTTGTATAGAAGACATACAAGATATAAAAGATTCATATCCAGTATTATATAGTATATTAAAAGATGTAAAATCTGTTCTTTTTTTTCCATTATATGGTATTGATACAATACTTGGGTTTATTTCAATAGAATCTAAAGGTAGCTGTTTGAATAAAAAAGAAATATTACCAAAAGTAACAGAAGCAGCACAAATTATAAGTTCTTTAATTAATTTAGAAGACTTAAAGCAAAAATTAAAATAAAATATGAATATTGACAAGGAAAATAGAGATGTTATTTATGAAGATGCTTCACACAAATATTTAACAAAAAATACATTACAAGAATGTATTTCTGTTACTACTTTAATACATAAGTTTACAACATTCGATAGTGATTTTTGGGCATCCTATAAAGCTCTTGAAAAGATAAGTCCAAGATTTCATGAATTCAAGATGTGGCTTCTAGATACAAAAACTTTTAAAGAATCTCTTTTGGATGAGTGGTCTATTGATAAAGACATATTTTTAATAACAAAGCAGCAAGTAATAGAAGAGTGGAATAACAAATCAAGGGAATCTTGTATTAGAGGAACAAAACTACATAAAGAATTAGAATCTGGTAATTTGGTTGGTGACATTAAGGAATTAAGTTATTTAAAATTAGGAGGTAAATTTTTACCTAATACAACTAACACAATACAATTAGGAACACAAGCCATATATCCAGAAATTTTATTATCACATATTACAAAAGATAGTAGTTTTAGATTAGCTGGACAAGCAGATCTAGTTATTGTTGATAATAATGAAATACATGTTGTAGATTATAAGTCTTCTTCAAAAATAGATATGGAATCTTTTTATGATAGAAAAGAAAAGAAAAATGTAATGATGAAGTTTCCATTGAATAATTTAATGGATTCAAATTATTGGCAATATAGTTTACAGTTGTCAACATATGCATGGATAATAGAAAAAAATAATCCAGATGCAATTATTAAATCTTTGACGATAGCGCATTATGATCATGCAGATAATATTAACTACTATCCATGTAATTATTTAAAAAATGATGTGGAAAGAATGTTATTATACTATAAAAAAGAATTAGAACATGATAAATTTAAAGCATCAAGAAATAAAATCGTATTTTAAAATTATATTGATATTGATTATATTTATATCAATAATTTTTTGTTTTTCAAACAAATATAAAAAAGATAGAAAACAAATAATAAATGAATATGAATTAAAAATATCAAAATTAGACAGTATTAATACTGTATTAAAAGTAAAAGATTCTATATTAACTGAAAAAATAGATTCTTTAAAAAACGAAAAACAAATTATTTATATAAAATATGATAAAAAAATTAAGTTTGTGTATGATGCTTCTGCTGTTAATCATGCGGAATGGCTGGACTCAATCGTCAAAATGAACAGTGTGAGAAAATAATTCGGACACTGTAATAACTTATAATTTCTTTAAAGAAGATTTACTTGGTTTAAGATTATATGTAACTGATCTTGAAAAGTATAAAGAATTATATGAATGAAGTATAGAATATACTAATATACAAGATTCATTGTTATCTGTAAAAAACAGCGAAATTGTTTTGAAAGATTCAATTATATTGTTGAATAACAAGTGAATAGATGAGCAAAAAATTGAATATAATAAATTGCTTGAAATTAATTCCAATGTTATTAAATCATATAATAGACAAAAAAGATCAATTCCATTTATAGCAGGAGGAAGCGCAGCAATAACTTTAATAGTATGTTTAATATTGAGCAAATAATAGAAGGAACTTTAAATAATGTTTTCAATAAAGAAGAAGAATTATTTAATAATAGAATTAAAATATGTAGATGTTGTAAATTACACAAAATAGATAATATTTTTGGAGAGGTTTGTAATCCAAGACTATATATAAATCCAGAAACAGAAGAGATTTCTTCTTCTAAAGAACCTGGATATATACATGGTTGTGGTTGTATACTTGCTTCAAAATGTAGAGTGCCAGATGCTAAATGTCCAATGAATAAATGATAAAAAATTATGAGTAAGTATGAAAACATGAACAACAAGATTTTTTTTAATAGTAAAAATCTTGTAGATATTAATGGATTAAGTATTCAAGAAAAACGTGAAATGGAAGAACTTAATAATATTCTTCTTGAAGCTGAAAAACAGAAACAAAAAGAAATTGATGAGAAGGCCGATAAATTAGAGATGATTCCAATGCAAAATAGGGTTATTTTAATGGCCTATCCAGAAAATCCATATAGAAAAATAGTAGATGGGAATATTATTGTAGATTATCATGGAGACTTTTTAAATCCAGATTCTGGAGAAAAAGATAAGTTAAAAGTATTAGTTGGATGTGCAAAAGTAATAGAGGTTGGCCCAGAATGTAAATATGTTAAACCTGGAGATGATGTATATTATGATACACGTACAGTCTATCCATTGCCTTTTATGTCACTTGGATATGTAATTACTTCTGAATCACAACTATTATGTGTTTTAAATGAAGGATTAAAAGATAGATTTTATGGCGGACGAGACTAAACAATTTTTCTTACCAGGAGACTTGGTAACAATAAGACAGGAAATACCAAATAAACCAATTATGCTTGTAGTTAAAAAAATAAGCAAAACTGTTATAACTAGAGATCATACAATGAATGAGTATTTCCAGGGAATTTTATGCAGATGATTTACTGTTAGTGGAGAACTACAGGAAGCTATATTTAACACAAAAGATTTAATTAAATTATAAAATATATTAAAATAATAATATGGACGAAAACGAATTTCAAAATCTTATTTCTGATTTTGCAAGAAATTATTTAACATTAATGGGAGTATCCGAAGAAGAAGCTGCCGATGAAAATGGGAATTTAAAAGAAGAATATGTAAATATGTTCTCACAACTAATTCCATCTCTTAGTGAAGAATTTTGAAAAAACTATGCAGAGGATCCAGAAACAGCTATTACAAGTTTAATAGAATCACAAAAAAATCAAGAAGATCAAACGGCCCTTGCTAAAAAGGGAATGAAATTAAAAAAGCTTCAAAAGTATCAAACAAAATCAACTGGAAAGAAGTGTAAATGTGGGTGTGATATTGTATTGAAAAGGGCTGGTGGTAAAATGGTAGAGGTTTGTGCTTGTGGGTGCAAAAATTCAAAAGCAGAGAAGGATAAGAATGGCGGAAATATTCAAAATAAAAAAGAAAACATTGATTCAAAAAACAACCCCAATAAAATAGAAAATCCTATTACTGATATTATAAATAAACATTTAAAGAAAAAACTATAATTTTAATAATTGATAGTTTATATAAAATAAAAGCACATACTAATTATGAAGTTTTTTACATATGATAAAATTAATGCTAAGTTATCTTTAAATAAAGATGAAATATTGTTAGTAAAAGAGTTTGCTACGTTAATAAATAAAAGCAGATCAAAATATAAAAACGACAGACTTGCTTTTAAAGAATTCACATACATTTATTTATTTTTTGATTGGGAAAGTCCATTTTTTAATTTCATGGAACAAGACAGACATTTAAGTGCCTTAGATAGTTCTGGATTAACGGAGGAAGAATTTGGTGATCCAGATTTTAGGGCTGCCTGCAGAAAATATGATGAAATTCAGAATTCTGGATTGTCAATTAGACTTTTAAGAGCAGCGATGGCATCTGTAGAAACTGTTATACATTATTTACAAAATGTAGACGTTAGTGAGAGAGACCCAGCTACAAACAAACCAATTGTTAAAACAAAAGATTTAATTGCCGAGATTAAAGGATGTAAAGACCTTATAATTAGTTTACAATCTCTTGAAAAGCAGGTTAAACAAGATTTAGAAGAAGAATCTACACTTAGAGGTGATGTAGAAGAAGGATTTTTTGATTAGCAATGTATGGAATGAGATGTAAAAATAACTGATCCTATAGAATATTTTGATACTAATTTATCTTATGAGTTAACAAAATATATACCAATTAATAAAACAAGTGGATTGGACTTTAATCCTGATTGATTTAGAGAGGACGCTATACATAAAATGAATACTGGTAAATATAGTGATACAGTGTTTGGTACACAATCTTATAGAGATTTTTGATCTGAAAGAATTAGGAGATGCGTTGAAGGTTATGAATCAAATGGATATAGGATTTCTGGTGATAATTATTTTTGATTAAATTTTCATAGACTAAAAGGGTCTAGAAATGAAAAGAGCAGGGGTAGAAAAATAGAATTTCCAATGTTCTTAGTATTTCAATATGAATATTTTCATTATGTTGAAATGTGTGAATTGTTGGGATATGATATTGGGCTTATAAAATCAAGAGGTGTTGGTTTATCTGAAATAGGTGCAGAGTTGGCTGTAAGACCATATACAACTACTCCTAATTATAGAACTCTTGTTACCGCTCCATCAGAAAGACATTTGTCTCCAATTTTATCTAAAATATGGGCACAGCTTAACTGATTAAATGAAGAAACTGAAAAAGGATTTAAGCATTTAAGAATGGCAATTGACACTAATACGTATAAAAGAGCATCCAAAAAAACAAAGGATGGTTCTGAAAAAGGACATATGTCAGAAATAGAGGGGGTAATTGCAGACTCTGCAGAAAAAATAAGGGGTGATAGAACAGAAAGGCTATTATTTGAAGAGGCTGGATCTGATCCAAATTTAAAAAGTAAATATATTCAGGGAGAAGCATTAATTAAAGTATTAGGAGGAAGTAGAGTAGGAACTAGAATTGTGTGAGGAACTGGTGGAGATACTGGGCCACAATTAGCTGGGTTAAAAGATATTGTAACAGACCCAGAAGCATATAATATTTTAAAATATAGACATAATTATACTAAAGATGGATCTTATACATTTTCTGCATTCTTTATTCCAGCAACTAAAATTGTTTTTGAATTGCTTGATAATAGAGGGTGGTGTGATCCAGATTTGGCAAAGGCTCATTATGAAAAAGAAAGAAAAGTTCTTGAACATAAGCCAAAGGACTTAATGATTTATAAAGCAGAATACTGTTTTACATTAGATGAGGCTTTTAGTTTGGAAGGAGATAATTTTTTCCCCCAAGAACAACTGGCAAACCAAATGACAAATATTGAAGTACATAAAAATACAAAAAAACCTTCAGTAGGTTATTTGGTTTGGAAAAGAAATGAAAAAGACGAAATAATTGGAGTTGAGTGAGTTGAAGATGCTAAATTTGGAAAAATTTCTATCATAGAACATCCAATTAAAACAGAAGATGGAGAATATTATGATAATTTATATGTTGGTGGAATAGACTCTATTGATATAGGACTTGAAGATTCTGCTTCTGGTTCTGGTGGATCTAAATTTTGTATTGTAATCAAAAAAAGAATATTTGGATTAAAAGATCCAATGTATGTAGCAATGTATAATGATAGGCCAAAATATTTAAAAGAAGCTTATGATACTGCTGCTAAATTATTAGTATATTATGGTTGCAAAGCAGTACTTGAATCTACGAGAACAGCCATATTAACCTATTTTAGAGATAATAAACTGATACATTTATTAATGAAAAGACCAAGGTCTACAATGACGGATGTAGTAAAGGGAAATTCAAATATGTATGGCGCTCCAGCAACAGTTAAAACAATTACACATTATAGAGAATTGTTATATGATTTTATTCTTGATTACTCACATACGATGCATTTTAGGGACATGGTTGATCAATTATTAAGATATTCTGATGCAAAAAAGAAAGAATTTGATATTGTGGCAGCAATGGGAATGGCTGAACTTGGAGATGAGGAATTGGCTGTATTAAAACCAAAAGAGAGAATAAAGAAAAATAAAGAATTTCATCATGTGGGATGATGAACAGATTTCAGAGGATACAAACATTATGGAATAATTCCAACAAACGATTATGAACGAAATTTACAGGAAAGACCTGGAGAACAGGATTCGTGACTTTATAAAGACTCAATATGGAGCAATTTTTAATGGACTTCTAGAAGTAATTAAAGAAGATTCTATATATACATTAAAATTGGGAATACCAAGTTATATGTATCCGACTGTTTTAATTTGTGAAGCATCTAATGATGAAGATTTTTTAAAATATATATATAATGAATTGGCAACACGTAATTATATTCGTTTTGAATATTATAGAACAATTCGTACACCTAATAAGAAATAAACTATGGAAAATAGAACAAAAAAGGAACAAGAGTATATAGATATTATAAATAAGGCAATATCTGAACTTGTATATGATAAAGTACAGGTTTTAAAAGCTTACAACTATTACCATGGTAAAAGAGACCCAGAGCAGTATAGACATCTAGAATTTAATTATGGAATAGGAACGCCAACATCTGTTGAATTTATACCAATGGTTAGAAAACATGTAGATGTTTTAGTTGGAGAATATATATCAACAGAATTGTTGCCTAGAGTTACATGTAAAGATGAAGCTACACTATCAAACATATTTAAAGAAAAACAAATAGCTATAAATAATGCAATAGCAAGTGAATTACGTAAATATTTAAAAGACAGAATTTATAATAATATAAGTTCGGATGGTTATGACAAGGAAGTAGAAAATAGACTGGAAAAATTAAAAGAAAGTATAGAAAATAATTTTATTTCTGATTATGAAATTGCTGGACAAAATATTGTTAATTGAGTATTACAAAATAGAAAAATTGATTTTTTAAACCAAAGAAAAACATTATTAATAGACCTATTAGTTTCTGGAATGGCATACTACCGTGTTCAACCATCTCCATCTAAAACTAATATTGTTTTAAAAGTATTAAATCCTCTTAATACTTTTGTAGATAGAAATGTAGAATCTATCTATTTAAAAAATTCTTCAAGAGCTGTAATCAGAGAATATTTAACAAAAGACCAAATTCTTGCCAAATATGGAGATCTTTTAACAAAAGATGATCTTGAGAGTTTGGAAACAAAATCAGGATTAGAGGCTAATGGAAGCTTTACTTATGTCAGAACACTTGATAATTCTGTAAATAATACTACACAAAGTGATGGAATTCTTGGTGGATTTGAAGTATCTCCACTACTTCCATATCAAACATCTACTGCAAAGCAAATGAGAACTTTTCCATGTTATGAAGTAGAATGGTTAAAAACGGAGAAAGAGGATGGAAGTTATATTGTAAATCGATATAGTGGAGTTAGAATTGGAGGTTCTATTTATATTTTACATGGAAAAGATGAAGATGCAATAAGAAGTATTGATGATCCAAAGTCTACAAGTTTATCTATTAATGGTGTTTTCTATTCTGACAGGAATGGAGATCCGTTTTCAATTATGCTTAAAACTGCCGATTTACAAGACAGAAATGATATATTATATTTTTACAAAGACAATATTATAGCAGAATCTGGAACTGTTGGAGATTGAATTGATGTTGGTTATTTGCCCGCTTTTCTTGGAAATACACCAGAAGAAAGGCTTTTAAAATGAAAAGCATATAAAAAAACAGGTATGGCATTGATCGATTCTACACAGGAAGGTATGCCTTCCATGCCAAATACAATATTTGGTGGATTTGATGATACAGTCAGAATACAGGCTATACAAGCCATAGACCTTGCAATTCAGAGAAATGAAGACGCTTGTTCACTAATAACTGGTGTATTTCGAGAAAGACTTGGTGGTATTGAGCAAAGAGATGCTGTTACAAATGTACAAGTTGGTGTTAGACAATCATCCTATATTACAAAACAATATTATCAGATAATGAATACTCTAACAGCAGAAATGCTTATTGATATTTTAAATGTAGCAAAAAAAGTATATAAGAATGGTTTATCTGGAACACTCATTCTTGGAGAAAAATTAAATAAGGTATTTACTGCATTGCCAGAACAATTTACACTTACTGATTTTGACATAAGTATTGTAGATACATCAGATATTATAAGAGACCAAGAATTAATAAAACAATTTGGAATAGAACTAACTAAAAATAATATGGTAGATCCAGATATATTAGTAGATATTATAACATCTAGTAGCCTGACACAGATGAAGGAAACCGTAAAATCATCTTTAGTAAAAAAACAGAATGAAAAAAATGAAGTTGAAAAACTTATAGAACAACTACAACAACTAGATGGTGCCTTAAAAGATTCAACAAAGCAATCAGAGCAACTTCAAAAACAGATAGAGGCTTTAAATGAAGAGAAACTACGACTTGAAAATGAAAAATTAGAATTTGAAAAACAAATACAGTGATATAAAGCCAAAACAGATAGTAATTATAAGGAAGAATTAGTTAAGTTACAACAAAAGAGAGTAGAGTTGGAGGGAGTTCAGCTTATTGATACAAACAAAAGAAATGACGAAATAAAAAATGATTAATTGAATTCAAGAACTTAAAGAAAGATGAAAAGCAGAGAGTCCAGAGTTTTGACAAAAAGTGTTAAAATTGGCAACCATAATTGGTTCATCTGCCGTTGCAGTATTGATGGCTGACAAAGCCTTTAATTTACAAGAATATGGAGTTTCTGAAATAGTATTTAAAATATGTGGATATATTATTACGTTTTGTGCAGCTGTAGGACTATCCGCTAAAATAACAAAAAAATAATTATGGATGCAGTATTTAATATATTTGAAACTAAAAATTATGGTATATGTGTAGAAGGATTAGAAAGTGATAATTCTGAATACCTTACTGAGGATCAATTAATTGTAAGCACAAGAAATTATACTTATAGTCAAACTGTTACTGTTAATGTATTATATAGCCTTGATTCTGTTGGCAATGCTAGATATGAAGCAATGAATATAAATAATCATGAAACAGAAATAGACAGAACTTATTTTACTGATTTGCATGATGGGCTATACAAAATCATACATTTAATAATTCCAAATGAAAATTGGATAATGTACTTAGAAAGACATTCATCAGAATCATTTGATGCATATTCTAAAATATATTGGTATGATACTTTGGGTAATAAATTTAAAAATTACCCACAGGGAATAGAAGTTACTATAGATGATATTTTAAATGAAACAAGTGCTACTTCTACAATTATTAGAGCTGAAAAGGGTAAATTTATCATATATCATTTAAATGAATGTTTTGGTATTTTATGTAAAGATTTATTCTTAAATTTACAAAAAAGTTGTAATGAAAATGATAATGCAATAAAACAGAAAATATTCAATAGAGATTTGTTTTGAATGGCAATTAATTCTATTAAATATCTAGTTTCCTTTTCAAGATATTATGAAGCACAACAGATGCTTGAAAGAGTATCAAAATGTGGTCTTTTATGTGATACTAAAATAACTTATGATTGTGGATGCACTAACTAATGTAAAATTAAATATCATTGATTCTTTTAACAAGTGGCTTGATAAAGAAAGTATTGGATATACTGTAGACTATAGTCATATTTTAAATAAAATAATGTTTGTAGAAACCTATCAATATTTAACAAATATTGATGCTATATATGAATTTGTAATAAATAGTTAATATGGCAAAACCTGTAGTTAAAAGATATGCGTGTCTGTCAGATTTAAATAATTATTTTAAAAAGGCAGAATTGTTATCTGGGCTTACTGATCTTGAGCAGGCACAGCTTAGGAGAAATATTGGTATAATTGATTATGCTGGAGGAACGCTTGAGCCAGCACCAATAGAAATAAATTATAGTAATTTATATGATTTATTTATACATAATAATTTAATTACTGGAGCTAAATATATTATTACTGATTTCCAAACAATTTATAGTTCTAATGTAAAGAATTCCCAAGGAGTTAATATTACTTGAGGGTTGGATGCAAATCCATCTTCTGTATATCAATTACTGGTTACGGCAGATTCTCCAAATCTTTTGAATAAGAAAGCAGTTATACTATCCCATCCAGAATGAATTGTTGAATATAATCAAACAAAACAAATTTTTCCAGACAGCAAATCTTCAAAAGGATCAATTACTTTTTTAAAGGATAATAATGGTAATTCGGCAAAATATGATTTTAAAAATATTAAATTTAGAAGAACATCTAGTGAATTAGAAAATTCAAATTTTTCAATACAAACTTCATATATAGATTTATATACGTTTTCAGATGTAATTAATGGCAATGTTATTGATTCGTCTGAGTTACAAAACACAAAGTATAATAAATTAAGCTCTGGTTGTTATAACAATGTTTTTATAGGTGATACATACAATAATACATTAGAAAATGCATGTATAAATAATACTTTTATAAGAGGCTGTCATGACACAACACTTGGATGAGGCTCTGCAAATAATTTTTTTAATGAGCCAGTATGTTATGTTTCTGGTTCAATATATAATAAAAAAATTCCAATAGGAAATACATCATTTTCTACAACCATAACAAAAACAATTCATAAAGTAAATGAAGCTACAATTCTAACATTTTTAGATCCAATTACATATGCACAACAAATTATAATTATATAATTATGGATGAACTAGAAGATTTTAATATTCTATCAATTGACAATATAGAACCTGATACACAGGTTTTAAATGGGAATCTTGTGGATGAACTTCTAGATTATCCAATTGAAAATGTGATTGTTTTTGAGAAAGAGGATGTTGTATTAGAAGAAGAATGTGATACTTGCGATCCAGCAGATTATTATAAAAAAGAAGAAGAATATTTTAAAATAATAAATCTTTTTTCAGAGCTTTCTAATGAATATGAAAGAGCAATTGCAAGAAGAAACCTTGGCGTTTCAGATGAATATACTTTAGTTTGAGGAAATATACATGGTAATATTATAAACCAAACAGATTTATATGAATTAATATCTAATTTAGAAATATCAAAATTTAATAATTTAATTGATGAATTAAATATAAGGCTTGGAAATTGAGGATATGATATTCGTATGGCACTGGATGAAAAGGCAAATATATTTTCTCCAGCATTTAAAGGAATACCTACTGTACCAACTCCAGAATTATTTGATAATTCATCACAGATTGCTAATACAGAGTGAGTTAATATTAAAATTGATGAGTTAAATGCTTTTAATTTAAAATTCTTTACATCTGATAAATCATATGCTTTTATAGATGAAATTCCTATAAATATTACTTTAAGTTGAGATTATGATAATCCAGTAACATTTCAATCAATAAATAATAATATTATTGATATAAATGAAAGATCTTTAACAATACCTAATATTACACATTCAACTAATTTTGTATTAAAATATACCATAGATAATAAAAATTATACTAAGACACTTATATTTAATATTTACTATCCAATTTATTATGGTGTTTCAAGTAATACAGTATCCATGTATAAAACAAAAGACAAAGACTTTTCTATTACCGCTGGTATAGATAATTATATATATATTTTCTTACCTTATAATACAAAAAATAGAATAGCTGTTGATAATATTATTGGTGGATTTCTGACTATTGGTACTTTTCTTTTAAATAGTGTTAGATATACATTATATAGAACAAAATATAAAGGGTTGGGACAATTAAATATTACAATTTATGATAAATAATAGGCAGGTAAATTTATGAAGAGGATCTGATCCTCCTCCAACAATATATCATGTATGAGTAAAAGATAATAAAATGTTGTTGTATGATGGTAATGAATGAATTACATTTGTTGATGATGTTACTACAATTGAAAGAGTAAATGCTTTAATTGATAGAGTAGAAAATATAGAAAATTATACTATAAATGGAAAATTAATAAAAAATAATCCAGTACTATCTGGAAATGATATAAAATCAGAAGCAAATGGAAATTATATAAATAGTCAACAAAAGATAAAGGATTCTTTATCTATAATTGACTCTATTTTAACTACACAAACAATAGAATAAATGAGTATTACAAGCAAGTTTGTTTTAGCAAAAACAAAAGCAGCTTTTGAGAGAGAAAAACAAAATATACCCGTAGGACTTGATCCAATTGTATTTATAGAAGACACTAAAGAATTATGAACTAAGGGAATATACTTTAGTATGGGATTTCCAACTGTATCTGTAAATGAATCAAATGGAAAAGTAACTATAAATATTGGAGACAGTTTTTTTACTTTACAAACTATAGGAACAAGTCTTAGTATAAATAAAGGAATAAATAATGATATTATATTATCAAGTAATGCTTTAAGTTATATTAACACAGAATATCCACTTGAATGAGTAGAAGATACAAAAAAACTATTACATAAGAAAAGTAGTGCTGATACAGGAATTTATGGTTCAGATAATCAATCAAATGCAAGTAGTTTTTATGTACCTAATATTACAATTGATGAATATGGTCATATTACTAATATAAAAAATAGTATTGTATCTATTCGAGATTATGTAGCACAAATTGCTCCTACAACAGTGGATGTAGATAGAAATATTTTATTATCTTTTAACGAAAGTAGCAATAATACAGATATTAATCAAGTAAGAAAAGCATCTGGATTATTATATAATGATTATACAAAGATCCTTTCTATATCTGGAGGATTGGTAACAAATAATGATATAACAATTACTTCTGGTGATTTAAAAGTTATAAATGGTTTAATTATAGGAGATTTACAGGGAAATGTTTCTGGTGAAGCCACTCCAAAAATACACTTATCTGAAAATCCAGAATATGGTGGAGCTTCTACTGAATTATATGGACATGTTAAACTGCAAAAAGAATTAAATGGTATACCAGCACCACCCAGTAATTCTGCCGATAAGAATGCTTCAGATATAACAAATGGCATAGCTGCATCTCCTTATATGGTATGAAAGGTAAAAGATGAATTAAATACAAAAATAGATAATAGAACTATTAATGGTATTAAGGTTAACGACTCTTTTTTGGGAATTGAAGTTATAGCTGGTCAAAATGTAAAAATAAAAACTGAGGGCGGATTAACTGGCAGAATAGATACAGAAACTGGAGAATTAATTTTTTCTTCTGTAGATATAAAGGCAATTAATAAAGATAATCAAGAAGTTTCTGTAAGAAATAATTTAAATTTTACAAACGATTTCTTATTGGAAAACAATAATTTATCAATTAATATTGAAGAAATAATATAATAAAAATGAGTAAATTAATTTATGCAAAATCTAAAGCTGGATTTGAAACCGCCTATCCAACTAAAGATACCATTCAGAAATCAATAGTATTTACAGAAGATGGCTATCTTTGAACACATGGACAATATTTTAGAATATTTAATGATTCTGCGAGTCCATTATTTACATCAAGTATAAGTGGATCAGTTGTTACACTAAAAGATGCATCTAATAAAACATTAACATCTTTTGATGTTGGTGTAGTGTCAATAACTGGAGACACTATTATATCCTCCACAACTACTAATGGGGCTGCAACTCTTACACATAGTGCTCCTTTTAGTGCAGCACAATCTGCTGGCCCGAGTGCAGATTCTTCTACTTCTATAACAGTTCCACAACTTGTATTCGATAAATATGGACATTATACTGGAGTAACTAATAGAACAGCTACATTAAATCAAGTTAAGCAGAATCTAAATACTACTTCTACTACTGCTTATTTATTAACAGGAACATCTGCTACTACAACAAATTCTGCTGAAACCAATTTTAATACTAATTTAAAAGTTGATTTATCAACAAGTACATTATATGCTTTAATATTCTCTGGATCATTACAAAATTCATTAACATTAACTATTAATGGAACTGCTGTTGTTTATAATAATAGTGCTGCAAAATCATCTACTTTTTATGCTCCTACTTCCTCTGGAACAACTGGAACGGATTACTATCTTACGCCAACTACAAGCGGAGCACCAGTATGACAGCAGGCAGATAGCTCTATAGCATCTGGAAGCACAAAATTAATTACATCTGGAGCTGTTTATTCAGCTGTTAATAGTATAATAGCTACTACAGATGCAATGGTTTATAAAGGTGTATTAGATGCTACTTCCAGTGGATTACCTGCTGCAAATAAAGGAGATACATATAAAGTATCTGTAGCTGGTAATTTTAATAATACTAAACCAGTTGAAGTAGGAGATATGCTTATTTGTAATACAGATAATACTGCTGCAGTTGCTTATGGTAGTATTACTGCATCTTCTTGAAATAGTTGGGATGTTATACAAACCAATTTAACAACTTCAACGGCTGGACTTAGTTTGCTTAATTTGTCTACTCCAGCAAGTACATCTTTAATTTCTGTAACTTCTGGTGGAGTGGCATCTGCTAATTATACATTAAGTGGAACAGGAAATGTAGTAGCATTAACAACTAGTCCAACTTTTACTACACCAATATTAGGTGCTGCTACTGCTACATCTATAAATGGATTAAATATTACAACTACCACTGGAACATTAACTATTGCAAGTGGAAAAACTCTTACGGTAAATAATTCTGTAACATTAAGTGGAACAGACGGTTCTACTATATCTTTTGGTAGTGGAGGAACAGTAGTTTATACTTCTAATATTAATACTTCTGCTGGATTAGCAAGTATACTTGGTGATGAGACTGGAAGTGGAAAAGTAGTATTTAATACAAGTCCCACTTTTGTTGGTGATGTCAGCTTTACACATGCTACAGCTGGAACAGATACATTTAAAATATCTCCAAATAGTACTGCTACAAGTGCTTTTACTGGAATATTTACTTGAAATAATTTAACCGCAAACAGAACATGAACTCTTCCAGATAATGGTGGAATTATTGCATTGACAACTGATATAATTAATAAAGCTTCTAATTTGGCTGGTGGTGTATTAGGTTCATTACCTTATCAGTCTAATGTAGATACTACATCTATGTTGGCTCCAAACACCACTACTACTAAAAAATATTTAACTCAAACTGGAACTGGAACTGTTGGTGCTGCTCCAGCATGAAATCAAATAGTAACTTCAGATATTTCTGATCTTACCACAGCAAGTACTGGAATAACTAAAGTAGGTACAATTACAACTGGAACATGGAATGGTTCTGTAATAGGAGTTGTTTATGGAGGAACTGGGTTGTCTTCTATAGGAAAAGGAAATATACTATATGGATCTAATACTAATACATTATCTGCACTGGCTAATCCGACATCTGATAATTGAGTTTTAACATTTGATCTTACTACAGGTCTTCCTAAATGGGAATATCCAACTGATAGCTGAAGAGATATATTATTAAGAACAACTTCAAATCCAACTTCAGCAGCATCTATTGGTACTAATTCATTAAAATTTGGAGAAGAATTCTTCTGAGATACTACCAATTTAGAAGTTAAAATGGGATGGGCCGAGATTGCGTCTGATGGAACATTAACGTATGCTTATTAATAATAATATATGGCTTATAAAACAAAATTTCTTAATTATGCTACACAAGCTAGATTCGATACAGATTTAGCCAATGGATTAATTGATAGTAAATCTATAGTATTTATTCAAGATACTAAAAGAATTTGGACTCATGGTAACTTCTTTGACACCTTATGAAATTATATAGGAGGTAAACCAACAACTTTTGCACCTTCTGCACATACATTAGACAGTCATTCTAATGTTACTATTACTTCAAATTCTGCTGGTGAAATACTTAAATGAGACGGTAGTAAATGGATTAATAATACATTAGTAGAAGCAGGAATAGCAACCCCTTCAGACATCTCAACGGCGGTAAATAATATTCAGATAGGTGGCAGGAATTTAGCACGGTTAACAAATTCTAAAGAGTGGGTTCCGTACTCAGATGGAACTATATTTGGAACTATATCTTTTGGCGAATATAAAGGTCTTACAACCGTCAAGACAACCGACAATGGCTCTGGGTATATAAGTATTCAACAAGGTTCGAATGCAAGAAAAATGTTGTTGCGAGCAGGAGAACAGTATACAATTTCCTTGCTAGTTAGGGGGACAGTCCCTCTAGCATATAACTATATAATGAATACTGGCGTTGCAAATACCAGCTTTGGAAGTTTCACTTATGAACAACCTTTGAATGAAGAAACATTTGTCAAAGCATATGCTAAAATAACAGGTTCAGCGAATTTCGATTTGAGCACAGGCAGTTGGTTTATGACACGCCCTACAGTTGTTAATGCAGGCGATTGGGTGGAAATAACACAATAAAAATAGAGAAAGGCAACAAAGCCACAGACTGGACACCAGCACCTGAAGACGTTCAGGCAGCTATTGACCTAAAAGCAAATATTGCTTCGCCTACATTTACAGGTATAGTAACAGCTCCGACGTTTGCAGGGGCATTAATTGGTAATGCCGCTACAGCAACAAGTGCAGCCGCAGTTTCATTACATGCTGGTAATGAAGTTAATATTGGAGGAGGTTTAGCTAGTGGTAGATTATATGTAAATTATAACGACGGAGGAAACTTTACAGAATATGGTTTTTATGGCGGAGGAACTAGTTTAATAAATATATATGCAAATACATTTTATGGAGCTTTAAGTGGGAATGCGAGTAGTGCAACCAAACTTCAAACAGCAAGAACTATTTGGGGACAAAGTTTTAATGGTACCGCTAATGTATCAGGAGCATTAACTTCTGTAACTGATATTACAGCAAGTGGAGCTATTCAAGGGTTCCAATTAATATCTACAGCAACAACAGGTACTGCACCATTATCAGTTACTTCTACAACATTAGTTGCTAATTTAAATGCCGATCTATTGGATGGTTATCATTCATCAAGTTTTGCTACTTCAACACATAATCATATATTGGATTCATTATCCAATGTTACAATTGATTCTAACACTATTGGTGAAATTCTCAAATGAGATGGCTCTAAATGAGTGAATAATACATTATCAGAGGCTGGAATAGCATCTTTAACACATGATCATGCTGGAGTATATCAACCTTTGGATGGTGATTTAAATGCTATTGCTGCTCTATCAGATAGTTCTGTTGGATTTCTTAAAAAAACAGCAACTAATTCATGATCATTAGATAGTAGTAGTTATGCTTTATCGTCACATAATCATTCTTTAAATTCTTTATCTAATGTTAGTATTTCAACACTTACTGATAATGATATATTAAAATGAAGTGGTACTAATTGAGTAAATAACAGTTTATCTGCTGCTGGTATTGCCGCTATAAATCAAGTTATGTATATAGGAACTACTGCTGTTAATATAAATAGATCTAGTGGTACATTAAATTTAGCTGGTATAGGAACATTATCAGCATCTGGACAAATAGTATCTACGTTTGTTAATGGAAGCAATCCTCCATTTATTTTATCATCTAATGCTCTTGTGACTAATTTAAATTCTCAATATTTAGATGGAATACAATCAAATGGATTTGCTAGAGCATTTTCTGATTCATATTCTTTTGGTGGATCTCAAACTGGAATAACTACTGCTGCTTTTGTATCAATGTTAACTTCGTTAGGAGCATTCAATCAACCACATTGAATTGCCAGAGGAAAATGAACTTATGCTGCAAATAATTATATTACAGATACTGGATTTGGAAATTTACATTTAGCTGGATGTACAGTAGAAACATTTGGAAGTTCCAGTTATTATACTATAGTTATACACACACCATCAACTACAGGAGTATCTAATGGTATAATAAACAGTACATTAATATATCAAAATAATGGAGTAGATTATTCTCCAGGATGAAGAATATTATATTCTAATTTAAATAATATAAATGCTTATAGTTTAGGTGGATATACAAATGGATCTGTAACTGCTAATTTGATTAATTATAATAATGCTAATAATATAACCGATAAAGTACAATTTTTACAAACAAATACAGTAGATTCATATGGAAATGTACCAACTAATAATTGATGGTCAGTTATTAAATTAAATCACGGTAATGGAGATACATATTATAATAGAGCATTGGCTTTTGATTTTTATTCAAATGATATTTTTACAAGGAAAAGAGTTAGTGGTACAGCAACTGATTGAGTAAAGTTGGCACTAGTAACTGATAATGTAGCGTCTGCAACAAAGTTACAGACCACTCGAACTCTTTGAGGACAATTATTTGATGGAACGTCCAATGTTAATGGAGATATTATAATAACAAATACAACTGGAGGAATTGGTGTGTTGGCAAGAACCAATACTTCTGGATCTGATGGTGGAAATTTTCATATTGATTCTTATAAAGCATCTGGTGATACTGCTGGAAATATTTATTTAAATCATTTTTCTGATTCTAATGTTTATATGACAACTGGTGGTGGTAATGTTGGAATAGGGATTGCCAATATTAATAGTAATACTAAATTCCATGTACACAATCCTTCAACAAATAATGCAATTGTAAAATTAACATCAATTGGAACAAAAACAAGATCAACAAATAATACAGGTACTATTAGTTATTCAAATATTGATTATGATAATGGGCCAAATTGAGATAATAATTCTGTTACATTGAGTGAAAATCAAGAATCAGATTGATTAGTCTTTAATGGATTTTCATTTAATTTATGATCTGGATCAAGCATTACAAACTTACGCATTACTATTAATATATCATCTAGCATATTAAATGTTGCGACAATTTTTTTTGGATATATTGATAAAAATGGTCACATTAACGAATTATCTAACAGTGGCCCAATTTCTTTTCCTGCAAGCTCAACACTATATACTACATATTTACAATGATCAAATATGAGGCAGGATATTGAAAGTTCAAATTTTAATATTTTGATTAGAGTTGTTTCAATTTATGATGCTAGTACTATATATGTATATTATAGTTCTTCTTATGTTGATGAAACATTAAATGAAATTTGTGGATTTTCATTTACTAATGATTGTAGTTCTGGTCTAACAATTACAAATGTAAACAGTAATTTTACTAATACAGTTAAAATACCAGGAGACCTTAAATTAGGACTCCCAACAACAGGTACTGGAACAGCTGTATATGCTACATCAGATTCTGGTGTATATAAATTAGTTAGATACTCTTCAAGTCAAAAATATAAATATGATATAATTGATTTTAATTTAGGATTGAATGCTGTATTAAAATTAAAACCAAGACAATTTAAATGAAAAAGTGATAACAAAGAAGATTTTGGTTTTATAGCAGAAGAAGTTGAAGAGATTGATGATAAACTTGTTCTATATCAAGATGATATTGTTGATGGAGTTAAATATAGCCAAATGGTAGCACTACTTACAAATGCAATTAAAGAACAACAAGAACAAATAAATTATTTAAAAGATCATATTACATTAAAAGATAAAAATACTGATAAATCATATAATATTAGTATAGAAAATGGAAATTTAATTATGGAGGAAATTTAATTATGGCTTTAACAGAAGTTAAAAGAATTTCAGGAAATTTACAAGTAAATGATGTTAATGTTTACGTAAATTTTGAGTTATCTAACACAACTACACCAAATACAATATCTTATTATTTTACATATAATAATATAAATGTTTCTGGCATGTATCCAACATCTTATTCTGTAAATGATGGAATGATAGATAATGAAATATTACAAGATATTTTTGATGTACTAGAAGAAGTGAAAAATGATTACACTAAATTTATAGAATAATATGACATTAAATGAGGCTTTAATAAGACAAAATTTTATTAATAAGATATTAATAAAAGATGATGTTGATAAAAATCTAAAAGTAAAGATAATGATGATGCGTATTGAATTGAATAAAATTAAAAATCAATTCGATAATGATTGTATTGAAATGATAAAACAACTACAAACTGAAGAATTTTTAGAATTAAATAGTTTAGAAAAACCAACAGAAAAACAAAAGAAAAGATTAGAAGAATTAAATAAAAAATTAACAGATGAATATAATCAATTCTTAATTGAGAAAGGAAAAGAAGAGGTTAAATTTGATAAGAAATTTACAGAAGATGAATATGCACAAATAGTAGATGTTAATTCTGAAAATGACATAGACATTAATGGTTCTAAGCTTGATGCATTAAGTTTTCTAGAAATAATTTATACTTTATTTGTAGAATAAATGAATGAATATATAGAATTAATAAGCCAATTAAAACCTAAAAATAATGGTTCTTTTCCAATTGCTGATACTAGAGATCTTATTGGTGGTTATATACAATTAGACACTATTACACAATTAACTGCTTTATTAAATACAAATAAAGTAAGAACTGGTATGTGTGCTTATGTATCTGAAACCAATAAAATATATAAATATACAAATGGAACTTGAGAACTTTTTAATATAAGTGGATCTGGTGGTGGAGCTACAATTATACAAGTTAACCTATTAAATGATTTAGCTAATGATGATTATAAAATTCCAGGACAATTGGTTTTTGTTAAAGAAGTAAATGATTTAAGATATTTTGATGGAGAAATTTGAAAATCTTTTACAAAAATATATATTCAATCTACACCACCAGAAGACTCTACAGGAATATGAATAGATACATCAGATAATCATACCTTTAGTTCAGAGAATGCAATAATAACGGAATTGCTACAAGTTATATCCATATTACAAGAAAAAGTAAATAGATTGGAATGAGCTTTTAGTAATCAAATGGATTTTGGTGATTTTAATAATAATCATTATAGTGAATATACTGGACATACTACAGAAGAACCTGATTTTGGATCAAATACTGATGAAGATTTAGATACATTATTAGAAAATATAGTTACTGAAGAAGAGCCTGTAGAGTATAAAGATTTAATACCAAATGGAACACATCTTTGTATAAAAAGTGGAACATATGCAGAGATGATGGCCAATAAAAATAATTTTTTACCAAAAGAATTATTATGATGTTATGATAAACAACAATTATGAATTAAAGATCCAAAAACAAATAATTTAATACAAATAGGTTCTTCAAATGGAACAGAAGAACCACCAACTGATGAAACAATGGAACAAATATTAACACAACTAGTAGGCTCAGGTAATAATGCTACTACAAAGATAGTAGGAATAGAATTTGGAGATATGAGCAACTTAGAAAATACTTATAGATTAAGTGTAAAAAATGGTAAATTGGATCTATATGATTATAGATTGGATAAAAAAACTTTGGCTGGTAATTCACAAATATTATCAAAAAATACATATTATACATTACCATATTTTCCTGTTTTAAGTGATTTAACTGGAAATTCTGGATCTCCAATGATTTATATTGATACAGTGTATGCTGGTGGTTCTGGAACATCAAAAGACTATAATCCATGTTCACATAATTTTATAGTAATATCAAATCTAACTAATGTGGATTTAAATCTAAAAGGACTATATTTACATTATACAGAAAGTACATCAGGACAATGGATTACATTGCCTTTAAAAGGAGTAATTAAATCAAAAGGTACTTTTACTATTAGGGGGGCACAATGTTCATTTATGGATGTAAATACAACTTATATTAAAGTATTAAATTATGACATGGAATGAACAAAAGAACAAACTTATCATCCAGATGTGTTTAAAACAACTGATCCAGATTATAATATCTGAGATGAGAATGGATTAATAAGATTTGCTGACAATTGTTCTTTTTATTTATCTGGAGAAGAAACTGATGGATATTTTCAAGAAAATATGCTTAATACAACTGCACCCTGAAGCACAGATGGGTTTGCACATTATTATGTTGATCTGCTTGGTATAGGTAAAATATCTAATATAAATATGCCAGCAGAAAAGTCTCCATTTCCAGTAAAAGGCAGGAATATACTTATTTTAAGATATTATACTATGGATTTTGTAAGTCAAGCAATAAAAGCTGCTACTGCTAGAGATAATTCTGCTGATTTTACCTACATTAATATAGGACAATTAAATCCAAAAATAGACTTTACAAAATATACACCAACAAAAGAAAAGAACTTATTTTATAATAAAACTCTTTTAAAAGAAGGAGTAAATATAATTACTTGTTCTTTTGGATATAATGCACATACTACAAGATGTTTTACTTGAGTATCTAAAGGATATTATGATGAATATATTTGATTTGCTGATGATAATGGAAATTATACGGAGGTCAATAAGTTTGAATCATTTAAATCTGGAGATGGAAGGACATCCAATAAAAATTGAAATAGTCCTATTTATAATAGAATAAGATCCATTACAACAGATGGTACTGCTTTTACAACACATAAATTTATTAAAGATTTTCCAGAACCCACAACAAGTAAAACATATAAATATAAAGTAGGAAGAGAAGGATTTTGGTCTGAAGAAAGATCTTTTACGTTAAGAAATAGAAATGTGGTAATAGAAAATGGATATAATGTTGCACATATAACTGATCCACAGGGATTTAATGCAGAAGAATATGAAACTTTTAGACTCCCGTGTGAATATATAAAAAATAATGAAACTTTTGATTGGGTATTACATACAGGAGATGCTACTCAAAATGGAAATAGAATAAATGAATGATTGGATCATTTTAATGCTGCCAATGTTTTATTTAAAGATTATGAATATATGTTTACTGTTGGAAATAATGATTTATGTCCATTAGATGTATATACTTTAGGTGTTGGAAATGATATTAGCAAAGTAAATCCAAAAAATGTAGAATATTTTTATACTTTTGAACATCCATATGCTATTCCACAAACAGCAGAAGGCATTTATATTCCCTCTTTATATAGTTTTATATATGGTAATACTTATTATCTAAGCATGAATTCTGAAATTACAGAAACAGCTAGAAAAGATATATTTAATGATGCTACTGGATTTAATATATATACAAATACAATAAAAAATTGATGTGATAATGATTTAAGTTATTTAGATTCAACCATTAACTGAAAGATAGCTTTTTGTCATGAATCTCCTTTTAGTATTATAACTGCAGATTTGATATATTCATATGTAAAACCAGATACACAAGGCATTTTACAAAGAAATTCAGGAATTAAAAGAGGTGGATCTCATTTAAATACAGTAGGGAATTATTGATTTTCTAAATTTTTAGAAGACAACTTATTTGATATGTGTTTATGCGGACATAAACATACTTATGCTGAAACTAGATTATTAAGAGATAATCCAGATGCAACCATGGAGCCTATTGTATATGATCCAACATATGACCCTGTTAACAATATCTATCCTACTTGATATAATAATCTTTCAGACAGAGGAAAAATGTGTGTACAATTAAGCAATGATAACACACAACATTATGTAAAATATGTAATGAATCAGGCAACTGGATATAAATTAGTATCAAATAAGGAACTTCCAGCAAAAAATATTCCTTGATTACAAAACTATTATCCTGTATCAAATGAAACTTATGATCCTCTTACAAATACAGTAACAGTTACAGTAAATTCTGCACAAAAAAATCCACACTATATTATGTGAAGTATAGGAAATGGAAATGAAACTGAAACTGGAACAACAAATACAAGACAAAGAATACTAGGACAAGTTTATAAGATAATTTTAAATGGACAACCATCTGTTTCTTGAACATATAAATACAATGTTCCTATTTCAGTCAATCAATTAACAAAAATAAAATCAAATGGATCGTCCAATCCAAATAATAATATAATAGTAGAAAAATTACAGTAATGAAAATAAAACATTTTGATGAAATATTACAGAAATGAATTATTGATGGTGCTTCTAATGCTGTAGATTTAGAATTATCTAATCCAGCCTTTTTAAGTAATGAAGGCAATTCTATATCTATTAGTCAAGGATTTACTAAATTATATAATAAAATTCAAAAACTAGAAAATAATTTAGCTTGAATATATATAAATGGTGCGCATGGTGGAACTGGAGGTGGAGGAGGAGAATCTGGCAATATTACCATTCAAATTGATGGTGGTAATACTGTTTATACCTCTTCTTCAACTGTAAAATTTAATTTATTAATTAATAATGGAACCATTTCAAAACCATTTACTATAGTTATTAAAAATACAGTTACTGGAAAAATTATATATACAGAGAAAAAATATTCTTTATCTTGAATACAAATAACATTATCTGGTATTACAGAGAATACTGATTATGAAATTACTGCTTATGATTCACTATCTAATTATGCGGTGCCACAATATTTGCATGTAATATATGGAGCTATAAGAATTGAAACACAAAGCAATATACCAAAAACAATTATTATAGGATCTACTTCACAAATACCTCTTGTAATAGATATAACAAATAATATTACGGGAGCAGTAACTTATTTTAAATTTTCAGTAAATAATATTGTAATAGATGAACAATCAAATATAACCACACAACAGAAATCATTAAGATATGATTTAAAAGATATATTATTAGGAAACATATTTTTTTCTAATATACGTACTGGACAAAAATTTAATTTTACTGCATATGCAAGCACAATATTAAATGGAACTGAATTAAAATCAAATATTTTAACATTTAGTATTACTATTGCAGACTCAAATTCATTAATTATTGTTACAGATGGAATATCAGAAGATTATACCAGTTTAACTGAAACATCAAAGGGATCTCAATTAAGTTTTACTTATTATTTGAGTTACGCTCCAACAAAATATACTACTTTTAATATAATATATAATATATATTTAGAAGAAAATGGTGAAAAAATAGGAAATTCATTATTGTCTGGAACTATATCAAATATTAATAAGGGAACAAATAATACTTTTTCAATAAGCACGGTATCTTTTGATGTAAATAATAATTTACTTATAGAATTATATGCCTATGCTATATCTAGTCCAGATGATTCAACAGCACAATATACAAAGCAAGTTTATGCAAAAATAACAGAAGCAGTAAAAATTGATTTGTATGCCGATAACACTAATAAAAATTTATTGGCATATTATTCAAAGGTAACTGGTTTTCCACAGTCAAGTAATACTAGTTGAAAGTATCCAATATCAAATACAGGAATATTTGCATATGAAGGATCTTTTGCCAGTCAATTTGATGGTAGTGTAGATTTATATTTAAAAAAGACAAATGGAATATCTACTGGATTTATTAATGATACTGATGGAGAAAAAACGCCAGGTATTGTATTAAAAAATGGTTCATATGCTTATATAGATGTAGCTAATCAAATGTTTCCTAATTATGATATTAATAATTTTGGATTTTTTTCAACTACTTTTGGTTTTAATATATCTTGTACTTTTAAAGGAAGTGGTGGCACTGTAATGAATATAGCTAGATATAAAGATGACTCTTTAGATTCTGGAATAGAAATTACTACAACAAAAGCAACTGTTAAGATTGGTGCTGCAGGCAGTATATCTGTAGATCTTCCAGAGGATGAGTTGTTAACTATTGATATTGATGTGTCTTTAATTAATAAACAGCCAGGCAAAGAAGCATGATATTTCAAAATATATATTAATGGCGTTTTATCTGCTGTTACTAGAGTTGCACAATCTGATATAGATTGGATGTTTGGACAAAATTTATTTTTTGGATGTAAAAATAATAATGGAATATTGAGTGATTTTTCAAATATTATTATATATGATATAAAATTATATACTTCCTCTCAATCAGAATATTCTATTGTAAAAAATTATATTTCTGCGAGAGAACAGGCACTTTTAATTAATGGTTATGTCTCTGAATCACTTGATAATGAATTAAGAACAAAGAATTTGTTTGATTCTTCTGGTGATTGTTTTGTTTGAAACAAAACAAAACAAGCTTTTTATGATGGTCAGGAATTATATGATAAATTGGTTTCACAAATAGAAGTAAATACTCCATATCCAATTGTTATGATTGAAGAGACTAGTATAAATAGAACAGATTTTAAGGCATATTCTACAGCAATTTTTACAGCAGAAGAGAAGGATAAAATTATGAATGCTACTTTTCCATGCACCATTAGATTTCAAAATAAATTGGGGAGTGTTTTAATTAAAACACCATCAAATGTAGGAGCAAGTAATGGTGTAAGAATTGGATTACAAGGAACATCTTCTTTATCTTATAATGCAAAAAACTATGAATTATATTTAGGGGATATGGATGAAACTGGTAAAAAACAATTGTTCATGCCAATACCAGAATGATTACCAGAAAATGAATTTACACTTAAAGCAGACGTGATGGATTCTGCACATGTTAATAATGTTGTAATAGGTAAAATTGTTAATGGAGAAGTAAAAAATGCAAATGGAGTACAAGTAATGCCACTAGAACCTACTCCGCCAATGAAATTGCCAGCAAGTTTATTTCCGTCTACTGAAAAATATGAGGAAATTGTAAGTAAAATTAAACACACTTCAGATGGTTTTCCTTGTTTATTATTTATTAAATTTGCACCAGAATCAGAAAATGATATTGCAGAAACTAGATTTATGGGCATTTATAATTTTAATCTTGGAAGATATGCACTATTTAATTTGGGATTAAAAATATTAACTGATTTTACAAAAGTAACTGAAGGTGGTGGCCCAACATTAATTTCAGATTATATTGAAATAGAAGATTATTGAAATACATCAACAACTGGAACTTATTCATTAGAAGTAAATCAAAATAATTCTGCACAGGGAGCTTTTCAGCAAGATGATATGGCAATCATTAAATTTATGCTTGATGTTCCATATACAAGCAAAGACAAAGACAGTGCTTATCAAGCAGTACAAAAGTTGTATTATCAATTGGCTAGAATGCCATTAAAAAGTACACAAAGATATACTATGGATGATTTAGGACAAACGCCTACTAAGCCAATTCCTGGAGAAACATATGAATATAATTCTGCATATTATAATTTTTCTGCTTTTGATTCTAGAATGAATTGAAATAATGCAGTTGGTTATTTTATGATAGCAATGATATTTGGTATGGTGGATTCTATGTGTAAGAACTTAACTCTTAGAAGTTGGGGTGGAAATATCTGATATACTACATTTTATGATATGGATACAGCATTCAAATTGAATAATGCTGGACAAGATATTGTTGCCTATTGAGCACACTTACATAGATGATATAATGTTCCAGCTAATGATACAGGTGTGACTACATTTACAAGCGAATTAAATTATTCTTCAAATGAAAATATAAGACAATATTTTGCTTCTAATTGAAATCGTATATGAGAAGTATTAGAAAACTTGCCTTTAAAAGATAGTGGTAATATATCTGATAGAATGATATTAGAAAATAAATATGCAGATTTAAGATTAAATTTATTTTCTGATCCAGAAAAATTTATTAAAGATTATTATGAAGCTTATACAGACCAGACTGGAGCTATTTTGTTTAATTACGATTATAAAGTAAAATACCTAAAAATAGCACAAACATATGATAGTGTAACAAATGCTTATATTGACAGTACAGATTTTACACAATTAAAATTTTTACATGGAAATAGAGTTATTAGTGTGAAAGATTGATTTAAAAAAAGGATATTTTTCTTGGATGGAGTATATGGATATTCTAAGGGGAAAAATTATTTAAGAGATACAATAAAAAGTCCTGTAAATCAAAAATGAAATAAAAATAAAGCTGTTGGCTCTCAATCACAACCATTATTAACTGTTACCATGTCTACAATATCAAAGATGTTATATAGATGATCTTATGACAAAACAAGTGGAAGTTTTTGATTGGATGAAAACAGCACTGATGCAGTAGTTCCTGTAACTGGTGGAGAAACAATTGTTGATATTTATGCAAATAATTATATTACTCAATTTATACATTTTAAAGATTATTTTTGAACTGCACTGACAAATATAGACTTGCCTTTATTAAAAGAACTAGATCTATCTAATTTAAGTAATATACCAGCAAATGATTTTCTTGCATATGGTGTTTATGATAAAGAAACTAATGCTGGATTAAAAAATATTGAAAAATTAATTTTGCATAATGTACATTTTGCTAACAATGCTGTATATACTTTAGATGTTAGTGAGTGTGATCATTTATACTACTTGGATATTTCTAATTCTGGAATAACTAATGTTATATTAAATGATAATGCATCTTTAAAGACTTTTAATCTTTCTAATACAAATATAACAACATTAGAGCTAAATAATCAAGCCTTTTTAGAAAATCTTGATATAACAGGATGTGCTAATTTGACTAATGTAAAAATTATAAATTGTAATTCATTATTAAGTTTAAATATACCAAATAATGTAAAGACAGTAGAAATTATTAGTTGTAATTCTTTAAATAGTATTAGAATACCATATACTTCTATTGATAATAGTATATCTCCTCTAATAGAAATTAATATAGATAATTGTCCATCATTAAAGGAATTTAATATTGCTAATCAAAATAATCCAGGGTTAGTAGTTAATTTAATAGGAGCAATTAACCTGGAAACATTAAATATATCAGGAACTAAAATATCTAAATTAACTCTTCCAGTACTTTTTGATGGAAATAATAATCCTGTATTTACAAGTTTAAGAGATATAGACATTTCAAATACAACTATTTCAAGTTTTACATATGGTGATCAACAATACAATTATTTAGAATTGTCTTATTTCACTAATTTATCAAGGATAAATTGTTCTAATTGTAGAAATTTAACTAAAGTAAAATGTAGTAATATACCTAATCATTATATAAATTTAGAGTATAATTCATTTTATAATTGTACTTCTTTAAGAAGAGTTATTGGTAATTTTAATATAACTGGTTATGCTGTATTTAAGAATTGTTCACAATTTATATTAAATGAATTGACTACTTATCAAATATATGGTACAAATTTTATTACTGATGCAAATGGAACTAATATTAAATTTGATGATGGATTATCTAATTTATTAGAAATGTTTGGTGATTGTGGCAGTTTATCGTATGATGATTTTAATTATATAAAGTTAAGATTACATCAAAATATTACTTCAATTGAAGGAATGTTTAGAAATTGTTGAAATATAAATGGTAATATACAATATGATTTATTTAGAAATTGTAGAAGAATTAATGTTATAAAAGAAGCATTTAGTAATACAGGATTATCTGGAATTTTTTACTCAAGATCTAATGATTATGATAAAAATAATGATTTTACTTGGGGAATATTAGATTTTGTTCCAAATTTAATGAATGCAGAATCAGCATTTTCTGGAACAAAAATTGAATGAATTGATAATAAAGTATTTAGTTCATATTATGATGGAACAAAGACTGTATTTCCAAGTCTGGTTAATATAGATAATATGTTTAGAGGATGTACTTCATTAAAAAGTTGTGTAGATACTAGAAATTTAGTAAATGGTGCTCCAGAAGAAGGAAATCTAAATTCTGAAACATTCTTTGTTGATTTGATAAATCTAAATACAATATATCCATCCAATGTTTTTGCTGGGTGTATTCATATTAATATGGATATTATATCTTATGATAATAATACTTTATTATTTCATACTTCAAAAAATATTTCTGATGCAGTTATTGATAATACTCTTTATAATGGTATAAATTTAATTGGCGAAATAAAAAATAATGTATTTGGAGGAATTAATAATGTTATAGTAAAAGATAATAAAACTTACTATATTCCAGTTTTTACATCTATTAAATCTCCTTTCGATACTGGAGCATCTAATAATGCAAAGATTAGAATTTCTGAAATGGGAAGTTTATTTAAGAATATAAATACATCTATTAGACAAGCTATTGGTATATTTCGTGGGTTAAAAGTGCATGAAGAAGATTCTGGAATTATACCTGCTGATATATTTAAAGGATGTATAAATCTAATTAGTATTGAATCGTTCTTTAGTGGATTAAATTTAACAAATGGTGGAAATTCTTATGTTTTTCCAGCAACATATATTGATGATGGTGTTACAAAAGGTATGTTTGATGATTGTGTCAATTTAAAAATAACTAAAAATTTATTTTATGGATGTAATCAATTAAAAATTAAATTAGTTGGAGAAGGATTTAAAAATTGTAAATTGGAAGATGTTTCTGGTATGTTTTCTAATTCTGGATTATATGATGTTATACCATATAGGCTATTCTTTATGGTTAATAACAATAAATTGCAAAGAACTATAAAAACAATGGATAATATATTTTCTGGCTGTTGGTGTCTTGGATATGATATTACTAGAAGTGTAGCTATTGGAAGACAAATTTATGGAAGAAAAACTACATGAAGCGATGGAATAATTGATAGCCCAGGAAATAAAGTATTTTTTAAATTAGATGTTACTAACTTAAAAAAATCATATAATTATAATAGAGATGAAAACCAATATATTCCACTTACGGCAACTAATTATGATATTACAGAAAAATATATTTTAAATAATGGAACATATGTATTATACGATATAAGCAATATACAATTTTATAAATATAGTATAGATGGATATACTCCATATAATTATAATGGATACTCGAATGAAGAAGTATATGTTAAAGAAAATGATCAATATATAAGATACATTGTACCAGATTTATATGTTAAAAATATTAGATATAATCCAGGTGAATATGCATTTGATGATTGATACTTAGATGGATATGGATGAGAAGGAGCACATTCTAATGAACCTGTTTTAAATGATGGTACTGATTTACAAGATGTAATAGAAAGACTAACTCCAGATTATTTTTATTATGATTCTTTACAAAAGGCAGTATTAAATCAAAGTGATATTACAAGATATAAAACTGCATATCAAAATTACATGATTCCAACAGATTTATTTAGATATTGTTCTTCTGATGCTACTTTAATCAATGTGTTAAATAATTTAACTTGAAAGAGAAAGATAATTACAACAGACGAATATGGTAGAGATATTATTACTGAAACAAACGAAATAAATGGTCTTACAGGTAGAATACCAGCAAGGTTGCTAGAAGATTTAGTTGATAATAAAACTTTTGACTCTACTTTTAAAAATACAACATTTGATGCTTATGTTGGATTAAATGCTGATATTATAGATAGTAATGGTAATATGCAAAGAGGAATTATGTTTCCTCCAGATTTATTGCGATATAATATTGCAATAGAAAATCTTCCATCTTTATTTAGTGAAATTGAAATATATACTGGAGTAGATATTAATGCTGATTTATTTGATGGTCTTCCTAATTTAAAGAACATTTCAAAAATGTTTTCTAATACAAAATTTAATAATTTACATTATATTGGAGAACCATTTACTGGAAGTAGTGTATCACAAATTAATTTTAATATGTTTAAATACAATACTAAATTAATGAATGTATCTAGTTTATTTGCATTTACGTTACTCACAGTTGATGATTATAGAGGATTATATGTAGTACAACAATCTTTATTTAATAATAATTATAATATTAATAGTATTAATAGTATGTTTTATAATAATTATTTAATGGTAGGATCTGTTCCAACATTTGATAAAAATATATATAAATTATTAGTAGATTATTCTAATTATTTATTTGGTGTACCAAAATCTAATATAACAAATGCAGATAATGTAAGAGAAGAATTAAAACCAAATAGTTGAAAACAATAGTAATATGAAAAAATTAGTAATAATATTAGATCCAGCACATGGAGAAGAAGTTGCTGGAAAAAGAAGTCCAGATGGATTATTTAGAGAATATAAATGATCTAGAGAAGTATTAAAAGAGCTTAAATATAAATTAAAACAAAAAGGATATGAAGTATTTGAAACAAACGCTTCTGATAGAGAAATAGGATTAACAAAACGAGCAGATAATGCAAATAAAATACAAAGAAAAAATAAACTAGTTATTTCATTACATTCAAATGCCGCAAGCAATGGACAATGATCTAATGCCAGGGGCTATTCTATTTATACTACAAAGGGACAAACAAAATCAGATGAGTATGCACAAATATTTTTAGAAGAATTAAAAAGGGCGTTTTCAGAAATAAAAGGAAGATTTGACTTAAGCGATGGAGATTTAGACATGGAAGAAAATTTTACTATTTTACAAAAAACAACATGTCCAGCTATTTTAATAGAATGATTATTTCAAGATAATAAGGAAGATGTAAAATTATTAATGGATCCAGCAACCAATTCTAAATTAGTTGATACATTAATAATTGCTATTGATAAAATAGATAATAATTTATAATGAATTTTATCAATTAATATCAAAAGATATTATTATTATTAATAAAGTATTATAATATGATATAATTTAAATATTTTCTATATAATATATTATTTTTTATTAATAATATTAATAAATTTGTATTTTATTATAGATAATTTTTTGTTAATTAAAAATTAATTAATTTATGACAAAGGGTAATGTTTATGATCTTTACAAAACACTATTACAATTAAAAGATTATGGAAATGTCAAGTTTAAGTATGCAATATTAAAAAATATAGAAATGCTTAAACCACATTATAATAGTTTAACTACTTTAGAAGAAAACAACAGGGAGACTGTTGCAGAATTTGAGAAAGAAAGAAATAACCTAATTATGCAACTTGGTAAACCAGAACAAGATGGAACAATTCATGTAACAGATGATAATATGCAGGAATACTCAGAAAAACTGCAAGGATTGATTGAAAAATATCAACAAGATATAACTAAATATGGAGAATTAATGGAAGAATTTAATGAAATTCTAAAAGAAGATTTTGACGAAGATATTAATTTAAGGCAAATAAAATTAGATGCCTGTCCAGATAATTTAACATCAAAAGATTTAGAATTGTTATTAATGTGTAATATGATAATTGAATAATGGAAACAACGCTAGATGATTTAATAACTGATGGTATAGGACTGGATGATTTTACATCCGATGAAGACGTACAAGAAGAACCTAAAACTGAAGATTTTTTTTCAGAGGGACAAACAAATAATTCTTTAATTGATAAACTATTAGAAGCTAAAGGATTTAAAGATAATAAAGTAACTATTGTTGAAGATGATACAACAAAAGTTTTAGATTTTTATGAGTTATCTCCAGAAGAACAAATAGAAATATTATCTGCAGATGCTCCAAAAACTAGTACTTTAACTACAGAAGAACAAGAATTTTTAAATACTTTAAAAAGAAATAACACTTCAATAAATCAGTTTTTAGATCAATATAAACAATCAATAATAAATGAGATACAAGATAATTCTACTGATTCTTATCAAATAGATGATTATACAGATGAAGAATTGTTCATGTTAGATTTAAAAACTAAATTTGATCTGACGGATGATGAATTGGTTCAAGAATTAGAAAAAGAAATGCAAAATGAAGATATGTTTAAAAGAAAAGTAGATAAATTACGTAACGAGTATAGGGAAGCAGAAAAACAATATAATGCAAGTAAATATGAAGAGTTTGAACAACAAATGATTAATGTAGCATTAGATACTCCAGATTTTTATGGCATTGAATTAGATAATGAAGAAAAAGATGAAGTACTATCATTTTTATTAGATACAGACGCAACTGGAGAAAGTGATTTTACAAAAGCTTTAAATGATCCTAAAAAATTATATGAGGCTGCATGGTTTTTACGCTATGGAAAAGAATCATTTGATCTTTTAAGAAATGCATATGAAGAAGAGATAAATAAACTAAAAGCAGAAGATAAAAATAAAAAAGTTATCATTAAAGAGAATAATGATGACAAAAAAACTATTAATATTAACGATTTAATTTAAAAATGGTAATAGCAAGTTATGTAAACGTAAAACCCGAATTGGCCCATAGTAGGACTTATGAGGACTTTTACAAATTTTTAGGGTTGCGTCCACAAATGATGGGAGTTATGGCGAGAATGTCTCCTCATAACACTACAACTTTTCTGACTGAGGCCCTTTTGAATATTTATTACAACAACAAAACTGTAAATAAATTTCAGCCGATCAATTCAATGGCCATTGAATGAGAAATAGATATTGATTTTATTGAAAGAATTGAATTTGCTGCTGATGTTGCTTGGTCTGGCCCAGGTAGCGATTTTGTGGTATATTTCAATCGCAGGTATTATGAAAAATATGATACCTTTAAAATTGATGAATCCAGACAACAGTGCATTGTAAAGGCAGAGCCTGTAAGAAAAGCAGATGATTTTTGAGAATATGTAGTACAATTAATTGATCCTGATTATACAGCTGTATTAAATACAGATGCATGTAAAAAAGGAAAAACTACCAGATTCTTAAGCAATATTATGCCCGAATATCACGAAAAGGGCTATTCCAAGTATCAAAGCAATGTGGAAAAACATCGTCAGTGGATAACTGAACATAGAAATGATATTTCATTTTCGTCTAGATACGCACAGATGGAAGATAGATTTATCAAAATTGCAGAAGGAAGTGAAAATGGTGAATTAAAAGAAAAGATCTTTAAGCTGAACAGCATGGAAAAAGATCTTTTAACTAATTTCCAAATTGTTAAAAACAATCACCTTCTTGAGGGAAAATCTACTATGGATAAAAATGGAAAGTCCACTGTTCTTACTGAAGATGGACGTCCATTAATTGCAGGAGATGGATTGATTCCTCAAATAGAAAGATTTGCATCAAAGTTTAATTATGTAAAAATGAATACGATGGTCATGAATACTGTATTAGACAGTATGAATCAAAGAGCAGCAAATTCTACTGGAAATAATTATACCTTTGTTGTAAATGATAGGCTTTGGGGACAAGTTAATTTTGCTTTGGGAGCATGGTTAAGCAATTGGGGTTCTACTCCAACTTTACTGTATTCAAAAGCAACTCAAAGCATGGTTAAGATAGAAAATCCTATCAAGGTAGGTGGAACATTTGTTTCTTATGAAGTTGCTGGAAACACTCTTACGTTTATGGTAGACAGAGCTCTTTCAAAAGAATATCCTAATAAGGGATATGGAATCTGTTTAGACATGTCTCCCGATATGGAAACTGGACAGCCCGCAATTGCAGCATTTACCCTTAAAGGAGCTGAATTTATTACTTCAAAATACCCTGGAATTGGTGGTATTGATGGAATTACATCTGGAGTAGTTAGCTCTCCTGTTGCTGGATCTTCTTTGATTGTGGCAGGTTATTCTGGTATTGCAGTGTTTGCACCGTATAAATCCTTTATACTGGAAGAAAACTAGATATATAATACAATAATTAGATAATTAACTACTCAATAATAAAAAATGAATATGGATAATGTAATTATTATACGAAGCGTGTATGGAAAAGTAAATCAAAAATATTTCATACAGCCTTGTAAAAATCCTAGGACTGGAAAATATCCGTCCTGTGTAAAGATGGTTGATTCAAATGGAGATATGATTCTTTCTGAAAAAGAAGTTGCTGATATGAATTCTGGACTTGTACATTATGTGCCTGTCGATTTTGTGTTTGAGATTGTAGATGGAACTGTTTTTAATCTTGATGATGTAGTTGATCGAGCTAATTGAGAAGCTATAGAATATTGCAAATGAATTGCAAGGGATAGATTTGAAAAAGATGAAACTGGCAATCTTATTATAGATGGGGATGTAAAGAGATATGGTGCGGCCGATTTATATGTTGAAAGGCCAGGAGAATTAACTAAAATTAAGATGGATAGAAAACAATTGGTATTTGAAGCATGTAAATTTATATATAATGATTCAGAGTCTGACCGATTGAAGAAATGTAAAGTGCTAGGAAGAACACTTAATAATGCAGTTCCTGCAGATGTGTTAGATTATTTAATAGATTATGCTGAAAAACAACCAAGAAAAATCATAGAACTATATACTGGAGAAGATTGGAAACTGCAACTGTTTTTGATTGACGCCATAGATAGAGGTGTTATACGTAAAGTAGATGGTGTTTATAAATATGAAGAAAAGTTTCTTGGTGCAACACAGGATGCAACAGTTTTACTATTAAAAGATCCGAAATATAAAAAATTGGTAGATTCGATAAAGAAAGAAACTTATCCAGAATTTAATCCTGTGGTAAAAGAAAATGAAAATTAATTTATTTAATCAATGACTGTAAAACAACTATTTGAGTTCGCTCTAATGGAATTGAATAAAGTAAATGCACCAAGTTTATTATTGGAAGATTATAATTACTTCATAAATAAAGCAATAAATCAGTATATTAATAAGATTTATAATACTTATGAATTAAACCAGCAGAGGACAGACGATATAAGGGTTTTAAAATCCTCTGCTGTGTTAATTCCGCAATTAAATAATGATTTTGTTGATGCTTATTTATATTCTAAAGTTTATGAAGTAGATCTTCCAGATGATTATTTTCATATTTCAAGTTGTATCGTAGAATATAAAGTTCAATCAAGATATAAATGTTATAAAAATGGAGAAACAGTGCTTTTCGGAGCTAAAAGATTGACTGCTGATATACATTCTCAAATAATTAATAATTTTTATATGAGACCCTCATATAAAAATCCATATTTTTATATTAATAATGTTACGGTCAATCCAGTTTTTCCAACTGAAGATTCACAAGAAAGCTTGTCTAGATTTAAAGTTGAAGTAATAACGCCTGGAAATGGAACAAAACTTTTTATACAAAAAGATATTAATCCTGTTAATATTCTTGAATTTGTACATAATTTAGATCCTCTTGATGATGAAGAACTGAGAGTTCTTTTTCCAAACGCAAAACAATTCTCTACTCTTTCAGAATTAAAGACACTTTTAACTGAATTAGGCATTTCAGCAAATGTAAAACAGGTTGGACAAAACGAAGAACTGTACATCTCTGATGTTTATAAAGTATGAAAGCAAGGTGCATTATTAGAGATAACACAGCTAGGTGCAATTATAGATTTAGTCAATAAAGAAGCACAGAAAAGATATGGTAATAGATCAAAAGTAAGAATGGAAATAAGATATGGACTCGATGATAAAACTTTTAAAATTAATAAAATTTATATTGATTATATTAAGACTCCACAATATGTCATTCTTTCTCAACAAGATGTGGATAATGTAGAAGATTCTTCTCAAAAATTAGAATTTCCAGATTATGTCTGTTATGAAATATTAAATGAATTAGTAATGTTATTAATGGAAAATGCTAGTGATCCAAGATTACAAACAAATATTCCAACACATCAAAGTATTGCTAATCCAGCTGGAGCAGCGTCTCCAAATCAACAGAAAAATTAGATTATTTTGTTTAAATTTTTAAATAAAAATTAAAATGTATCAATTTACAACTACAACTGTAATAAATTCAAATTTAGATTCAAATGGTACTACTCCAAAATTTCAAAAAATTGGAGATGCTCTTGTTGTTTCAAGAGTAGGTACTTTTAAAAAAGATAATATCGTTGGTGTATATAAAAGACCATACTCTGCAGGTGTTCTTGAAGAAGCTACAATAACTATTCCAGCCATTCCAACTGGCACTACGGCAATATTGAGTATAGCAGTAAAACTGTCTAGAGATGTACGTGCAGAATATGCAAGTTCTTTTCTAGCATTTAAAAAGCCGTTACTTATAAGTATTGTAGGAACAGGCAACGCAACTAATGATGCTGCCACAATAGTTAATAAGATAAATGCGCTGAAGAGCCGTTATGGTGAAGATTTTATCAGCGCAAGTAATACTGGTGCTGTTATTACACTACAGGCAAAAGATTACTATCAAAGGTTTGATAGTATTAAACTTTCTATTGAAGGAACATCTTATAATCCAATTACACATCCAGAATATACTGATTCTGCTACTGGGACTGTTACTGTGCCAGGTAAAATTGGTTTTGGTGATGACAATTACATGATTCGCTCTATTATGTTGCCTACATTGGATAATAATAGGCCTTTTGGTGTAAATAAAGATGAACGCCCTATTTTAGGTGGTAATTATACACAATTTACATTAAGATATAAAGTAGACAAACAAGATGATGGAATTGTTGCAGGACACTATTCGATTACCAATCATGTATTCTATGTAAAAAGTGATTTAGTATCTGATTTTGAAGGTGTTATTGATTCTGTAACTGGAGGAAATGTTTCTGAAACTCTTGAATTGTCTGCACCAAAGACAACTATTGCTGTCGAAGAATCAGTTCAGATTACAGTAACTGGTGCGGTTGGGCCAGTTACTTTTGTAAGCGCAGCTCCAGCAAAAGTAACAGTTAGTTCTACTGGACTTGCAACTGGTGTTGCTGCTGGATCTTCAGTTATTACGGCTACAGATGCTGTTGGCAATACTGGAACTATAACTATTACAGTTACAGCTTAATTATAAATGAAGGCAGGGAAGCCTGCCTTCTTTTTTATTTTAAAAAATATGTTAAAAAAAATAACCTCTGCTATTTATAATGATATTGTGTCTGGATTGGCTGGAATAACTAGTAGTCCTACCATTTCACTAGATCAATTAGAAGATGATGTAATTGATGAAAGACTGCAAATAATTAAAGAATATTCTTTGAGAAATTTAATTCCCAGAAATGATTTATTGATGTCAATTAACTGTATACATACAGATTGCAAATCATTAGATAAATGTCCAAATAGTATTACATACACTCCTCCACAATTACATTTTGAGATTCCTCAAATTGTAAATGATTTGGCACAGGATTCTGTTGAATTTATTGGGAGCGTTGATAGAGCAGTGGCTTTTAAGGTTTATACAAATACATCTTTTCAATATCATAAATATAAAAGAAGAGGTGCAAATAAACCTTATGTTTATATAGAGCCTACACCAAATGAAAACAATTTTTATGATGCTTGAATCTTTAATGCACCTTTATTAGAAGTAGTTTCTGTAATAGCAATATTTAAAGATCCAAGACAATTAGAATCTTTTTCATGTTGTGCTGGTGATGATTTAGAAAATTATACTTTCTTATCAGCAGAAATTAAAAAAAGAGTAACTGAAAAGAAAATTAGATATTATAGGTCTTTTTTAGTACCACCAATACCAAATAATCAAATATATCGATAATGAAAAATTATCCATTTAATGCAGCATATTCTCAAGCTAGAGAATTATATGGTCTTGAGCTAGATCCAGATGAGTTTGAAACTCTTGGAATTATAGCTTGAGACAAAATAGGAAATAAAAATTACAGGTGATATGTTTATGAAGTAAGACCTACAAAAACAGAAAAAGGAGAAATCATTGTGGAGCTTCCATGCAATTGTGATATTATAGAAGCCGTTGTTACAAATTATGAGGATTTTCAAAGAACCAGTCCAATGAATATATCTACTGCAAATCCAAATAGTTGAATAGAATCTTACGTAGAAAACGCAAAATATAATACGCCTTTTGGATATATATCTGGAAAGTATGTAGATTATTTTAGAGTAGAGAATACTTTATATTTATCTGATGAATTTGATAAAGTAAGAATTCTTTATAAGGGAGTGCTTGTAGACGATACTGGCTTGCCATATATTAATGAAAAAGAAATAGATGCAATAGCTGCTTATTGTGCTTATGCATATGATTATAAACAAGCAAGATTAAGTAGAGATCAATATACAATGCAGCTATCACAAATATCAGAAGCCAAGTGAAAGAGACTGTGTTCCCAAGCAAGAGTTCCTGACTATATAAATCAAAATACGATGGATGAACTATTAAATGTGAGTACATCTTGAGATAGAAAACGTTTTGGAAAAACATTTAAACCAATAAAATAACTATATTTAAAAAATATTTATAGAAAAAATTAATGCGAGTGCTATTAAATCATGGACTGTCAATTTCAGAATTATATACAAATCCAACTAAATTAAAAAAAGTTTCAATAGAACCTTTTAGTTATTGCATAAAATTAATATTAGAAGAAGTAATTAATAAAAGAGTAAGATTTAATATACCAAACCAAAATGCTTATATTGATTTTGAAATAGTAACAGGAGAAAAATTTCAAAAACAGAGACAAAGAGGAAGATTTAAAGATATTGATATTATAGCTTCTGAATTTACTGGATATTTTATTAATTATTACTATAAAGCAAAAGCATACCAAAAAGCCATTCCTATTTACTTAGGAGGTTCTCTAAGAAAATTATTTTTAGATGGAATAAATTCTGGTATAGCATATTATACAACTAAAGATATAACAATAAATGATTTTATAGATAGAGTTTGAGAAAAATATAAAGATTTTACAAGAGAAGAAATAAAAAATATTTTATTGTTTGGATTTAGAAGAATGCATTCAGCAATCAAATATGGTTGCGCAATTACATTAACTTCTACAAAAGTTGATTTATATGCATATATAGGTTTTCTTACATCTAATCCTGTAAATCGATTAAAAGACCACGATAAAAGAAGAGATAGAAAACTAAGAATAATAGAAAACTGAAAAAGAAATTATTTTAATGGTGTTTATTATATAGGAATTAGCTCCACTGTTATTCACGAATGGGCTGATTTAAACAAAAAAAGTATAAAAAATATAAAATTTGAAAAAGTTTTTGCAAGAAAAATAAAAGAAGAATTTTTTTATAAAGGAAAAAAATTTTTTATTTTTCAATTTGACAGAAAAGATTTTCATGGGTGATTTTATTGAATTCCAGAGATTAAAATAGAAAATTGTAAATATATAGGATATACTCAAAATAACAAATTTTATGAAGAATTTATATCCTGAAAAGAATTAAGAAATTTATATGGACAGAGAAAGTAATAATGTGTTTAATGAAGGATTGGTTAGTGATTTAAATCCTCTAACTACCCCTAACAATGTATTAGTTGATTGTTTAAATGGAACTTTTTTAACATTTGATGGGAATGAACTTGTACTGCAGAATGATGCTGGAAATACAATAATATCTGAAAAAGCAAAATTAAAAGATCATTATTATCCACTTGGAATAAAAGAATATGGTGGAGTATTATATATTGTTTCTGCTAGAACTATTGTGCATAACCTACAAGAATTTAAATCTGGAAATTTATATAAAGAAGATGATATTGTAGCAAGCAATATTAGTGGAGAATGATGTATTTATAGATGCATAAAAAATACAGAAACTACAACACTTCTTGATAATGAGAATTATTGAGAAAATCTTGGTGATCTTGAAAATGCAAAGAAAAAATATGAAAGAATTGAAATAGGAAGTTATCCATCTATAAATATTCCAAATGAAGAGAATAAATTTAGTGGAACTGCTAATATAAATATTAATAAAATAAATAAAAAAACTACTATAGGAAGTGCCGATTTTAAATCTGGAGAATATATAACATTTAGTAGTTTACTTAAAACGGGCGATTCTGGTGACATTCGAAATAATTTTGATGAAATTCAAAAAGCTAATTTTGACAGTGATGGAAACCTCACATTAGAACTAAATAAATTATATAGAATAGAGGTGTCTATGTTATTAAAAACTGGAGTTGTTGATTTAACTGACTCAATTTGAGATCAATATCAAATATGAGTTAGAGAGAATTGTGAAAATGCATATGATGAACATACACATTGAGCTCTTGAAAACAATGAAGAATTTAAATATTACTGTCCTTATAATTATAAAGGAAAATTATTAGTAAGTCTTGTTGTTGATATTCCACAGCTTATTCCAGTCACTCTTCCTTATTTGGATGTAAATGAAAAAAAAATTAAATATCAATATACAAAAAATGACAGTTCAACTGCATTAAAAATTTCTGGATATACTGTGTATGTCGATGATGATAATAAAAAATTTTACAATTTTATTACTGATTCTAATTCTGGTGTTATACATACTGATGATGATGAATATACTGACATTGGTGAGCTGTCAGATGAACAAATTTTTAATATATTAATCTGTCCTAATTATAAATATGAAGTAGATTCAGAAGAAGTTTATGATATACTTTATGATATAGAAGATAAAAAATATAAAACATGGCATTACGGAACAGTAATTATATCACCAGAAATTTTAAATGAAACAATACAGGTAGAACAAATTACATATAGCAAAGCCACATCTAGATATAGATTAGAATCTGTAGAGGAGCGTTGTGATGGAAATCTTTCTACTATTATATCATTAAAAGTGGTTGATGAATGAATGCCTGGTGATGGTGGATTAAATTTAAATGGTGGAGAATCATACGTTGGATTTGTACTGTCTAAAGACAATTCAAGGGCTGATGCACCACCCGAAATGTTAGTTATTGGAACATTTGAAATTGGCAATAATTATAAAATAAGTAAAATTGTATTAGACGCCAACTATGAAACAGAATATTCTTATTTAGTTCCTGTTATAGATTCTTATATAGAGAAATTTATTGTACAGTATTCTTCTACTAAATGTAATGAAACAGAGACCACAATGCAACTAAGCTTACCATTAATAATTACTGATGATTTTTCACAAGTTTCAGGCGCAATAATAAGCATTTTTCAGGACACTTCAAGAATACCATATACAACTAATGATGGAAAAAATTATAAATTTAATGTAGATCCAAGTAAAAATGTCAATATTTCAATTACATTTACTAATACTAGCTTTGTATCAATCAGTCATATAATAAATAATGTACAAAGTATAAAAACAAAAGTTAATTTTGGATTAGTATTAAGTTTTTACAATGTAATATATCAAGGATCTTCTGATTATGAATTACATACATTAGTATATAAAAGCTGAAGAATAAGTAAAACATATTTAAGTATTTTAAATAAATTTAATGAACAGATTACAGTATCGGCAAAAGCTGGCCAAACATTTGCATTTAGTGTTTCTGATTGCCATGTAAATTGAGATTCTGTATATTGTTGAATAGAAATTGAATTAACATCTTCTTCTCCATTTAGTGTGAAGTCTGGTATTAATGGATACATGCCAACACAAGCATATTATGTTAATTTTGAAAACAAAGCTATTGTTACGGAGGTTCCAACATTAGATAATATTGCGAGTGAAGATTATTGTTATGTTACAAATCAAATTGACAATGGTAAAATATTTGGTGATTTTATATGTATAGAAAAACAACAAACATTTTATTTAAAAAATCCTGATTATGTACCAACAACTGATTTATATGACACAATCAATACAAATACACAGAGCCATAAACCACAAACATATATACAATTATAATTACCAAATAAATAATTATGAATATACCTGATTTTAATTTAGCTTTAAACATAAGAGGTGTTCCAGATGAAGGAGATTTGAAGTTTGAATATGGAGCTCTTCAAAATAAAAAAGAAAAAGATAAAAATAGTTTAACAGATTTAAATATATCTGCCGATGCTGCCAATATTAATATAGATTCTCCTGTAGAGATGATGATAGAAGAAGCATATGATGGTTCTGCAAATATTATTATTAATGATAAAGTTAATCCTGTTAAACTTGTAAATTCCAGGTTTTATATTACAGAAAATAACAAATACAAAGTAGGAGATAGAGAAGGTAATATAGATACTAATATTTATTCAGAAGACAATTTTATCACTGAAACTAGTCTTGTAAAATCAGTACAGTCTATTATTGGAGTTGATTTTCTTGGTGTATTTGATGGTGGACAAATGCCTGTTGGTAATTATACGTTCTACTTTAAATTATCTGATGCTGATGGAAACGAGTCTGATTTTATAGCAGAATCTGGAAGAGTAGTTTGTTATATTGGAAATATTAACCAACCAAAATTTATCAGAGGAGGGCAATTTAATGAAAACAGTGGAAAAAGTATTAAATTTACATTAAAAAATTTAGATATAGCATATAATTATATTAGTGTGTACTACACGAGATCTACTGGCGATGAAAAAGATAATATAATATCAGCTAAAAGAATCACTGATAAATTTAAGATAACTGGATTATACACTACTATTACCATTACAGGTTATGAAATTCATGAAGAAATTTCAGTTGAAGATATTAATATTCATTATGCTGAGTTTAATTCAACTAGAACAGTTACTAATTGTCAAAACATGACTTTTTCAGGTAACACTAAAAACGACTATTCACTCTTTAAAATCTTAAAAACTTGAAGTTTGGCAATAACACCACAGCTAGTTCAAGATGAATCTATTGGAAATTTAAATCATAGATATGATGAGCGTTTAAATTTTAAAGATGGTTATGAATATTATAATGCATCCAATATTTATTATAAATTGGGTTATTGAAATAATGAAATATACAGATTTGGTATTGTCTATATTATGAATGATTATACCTTATCTCCTGTATTTAATATTATGGGAATAAAAGAATTAACAGAAAATATAAATGCTTCTACTTTTTCTTTTAATACAATTTCAGAAATAAATGCAATTAAAATACTTGATGATTATTCAATAGAAGGACATGCAGATTGAAATGCTAAAGGAGTAATAAAAATTAATTATGGTAATAATATTTATAATACAAACAAGATTTGTCCAATAGCAATTAAATTTAATTTTCCTAAAGTATTGTTTGATAATGAAGTTTTTAACCTGTCCACAGCAACAAAAGGATTTTTTATAGTAAGACAAAAAAGAATACCAACTATTTTAGCTCAAGGGATTGCCATAGGAACAACAAAAAAAGGAAATTTACCAGTAATTCCAATATCTCATGATAAATATATTATAGAATCATTCTTAAATCAAGATGGTGCAAAAAAACCTAGACTTGGAAGTTCTATATTTACTTTAAATAATACTGATGTAATAAAAAATGCATTAATCTGTCCAGAAGCAGATTTAAGAACAGAACTATTTAATTCTTTTTTTGACTCTTCAGAATATGTATTACAAGAAACAAGACAACAACCAGAAAATAATTATTTTCAACAAAATGATAAATTACAATATTATTTAGAAAGTCCAACAAAAATAGAAAACTTAACAAGAAATTTAATTTCTGCAGAATTACTATTAATTGAACCAGGAATAGAAACAATAAATAATAATATATATTCATTTTCTAGTAGGGCTGGAGAAGAATCAATGCCTTATAAAACTGTAGACGTATATTATGGAGATTTTGCCGATCCATCTAATCAAATACGTGATTTAGTCGGGTATAATAATTCTGTATCAAAAATACGTGGAGAATTTAATACTTATATTGGGTCAAATAAAACATTAAAAGCGGGATATTATTATGATATTTACCAGAAAGGATATTCATTTGAGAAAAATTGAAAAGATTATTTTAAATTAAGAATGAATGATCCTGGGCCATATTTTCCCATTAGTGATAGAACTGGATGAAATATTATAAAAAATAATTCGACTGTTAATAGCGATATATATTCTACCAATTCTTTATATCGTGGAGATTGTTATATTTGTACATATACTCATAGAATGAATTGAAACTTTATTGATTCTGACTTACCTACAAATACTAGAATTGTAGATTTGTATACTTGGTATAAAAATTATAGAGTAAAATTAGAAACTACTGTAGTTTATGAAAACGATGGAGACAAGGGGCAAACACAATTAACATATAAAAAATTATTACCACTGTTTACATATAAATCTGATTATATGGTAAAGCTTTTTGCAAATGATGAAGATGATTCACAAGTTAAAAATTATTCAATTATCAGTGCAGATTCAAAAGCTTATAAGAAATATGCTCAATATAATGGGGAATTTGGATATGATAAAATTAACAAAACAGATGTCAATTCTGTAGGACTTGGCACATGAATAACATTTAAAATATGTAGTAATGTTAATTTATCTTTACGTGATGTAGATTTATCAAGACCACAAGAAGAAGCTATACATAAAACAAAAAGATCATTTTATCCATTAAAGGCTATGAATAAAAATAATAAATTACCAGAATCAAGAATATTGAATTCAGGAATTAGCAAAACAAGTGGTGATAAATATTATTTTGATCTTGGAGATATACCTTTTATAAAAACATCGTTTACTACAAGAATATATTATTCTAATATATTACAACAAGCATCTTTTATTAATGGAAATAGAATATTTCTTTCTAAAAATTATGTAGATTATTCTTTAGAATATGGTGGATTAGTAAAATTAGTAGAATGATATGGAGCCCTAGTTGCTGTTATGGAACATGGTATATTATATATACCAGTAAATGAAAGAGCCCTTGTTAAAAATGAGATTGGAGATAATGTATATATAAATACCGACAAAGTATTACCATCCAATCCAAGAGTGGTATCTAATATGTATGGTTCTGTATTTGAAGATTCTATTGTAAAAACATCTCGTTATATTTATGGTATAGATACTACTGCTAAAAAAATATGAAGAACAGATGGAACAAAAATAGAATTAATTTCAGACTTAAAAATACAAAAATATCTTAATGATCATATTAAATTATATGAAACAGACACCATTAATAATATCGAATATAATAGCATAAAAACACATTATAATGCATTTAAATCTGATGTATTATTTGTATTTAATTATAGAGGTAATAGTTGACATTTTTGTTGAAATGAACTATTAAATAAGTGAGTAACTAGATATTCTTGATTTCCTGAATTTTCTGAAAATATTAACAATATTTTTTATACATTTGCAAATACAAAAATACATAAAAATGCTAACAATTATATATATAAACACGGTGCTGCTGGAACTATAGAAGAACAAGGAAATATACAGCCTACATATTGATATAAAGAGCAACATGCTTTTGAATTGGAATTTATTGTAGCTGAATTGCCAAGTACACAAAAAATATTTAATAATTTAAAAATAGTCTCTAATAATGTACAACCAGAATCATTTATTTTTGAGATTATAGGTGATGGATATGAATGGGGAATTTTAAAAGATGACATAGTAACACAAATAAATGGAGAACAAACTACTCCTATTGAACAGGAATCTCCATTAGCAGCTTTTGGTGAACCTTTTAATGCAATATTCTAGAAATGAATATACTTGATATATTAACATTACAGGCAAACAAAGAAACATATCCTGGTAGTACAACACCGCCAATCTCAAAATACTATTTATCTGCTTCTGAATATAATACTTTATTAAAAATACTACAGTATTGAGCACAAGACTATGTAGAAAAAATAAATAATTTAGGTAACAGTTCGGCAATAGAAATTATTACTACTACATCTGTTGTTCAACCAACTAATACAAATGTATATAGTGCTCTATGAATAAATAATGTTATAAATAGTACATATAATAATTTTTTATCAAAAACAACTGTAGATGTAGCACAGGAGAAAATTACATTTAAAAAGGGAATTGGCATAGGCAATACAGATCAATTTTTAGTTGATCAATATGGAAATGCAACGTTAAATTCTTTGACTTTAAAACAGAGTTTAACAGTACCAGAATTAATATATAATAAAGTAGATATTCAGGCTGGCACAACATGGTCTTCTTCTGGTGGTGGTATAATAGATTATGTTAATACATCATCAAACACAATTACATTAAAATTAGAAACAGGAGAAATAGGTGCTATAGCTGTAGATGACTTATGTATTGGTATCTATAAAGCTGATAATGCATATCTTAATTCTACAGTTAATTCTGATGATGGAAAAAATAATATATATATTGCTGGATTTGCCACATGTTATTTTAAAGTAGAAGAAATATTAGACCAACAAAATAAAACTTTCAGATATTCTCTTAGACCTTTATCTGATACTTATACAAAACAAGTGTCTCCAATGAAATATATGCATTTTGCTGTTTTTGGTAATGCATCTAATTCTGCGAGACAAAGTTCAATATTTTCTACTAAAACATATCAAAGATATTTAAAAGGAGTAAATGACTGAGAATTAACAAAATTTAATATAGCTGCTCAATTTGGAGATTTAAATACAATTCAATCGTGATACCCAGGAGTATCTGGCTACTCGGCTTTTCTGGATAGTGTTTATTTTACTGATAATGTACAACAAGTAAAAGGCCCTAAAATTATTGGTGGTTATTGATATTCATGAGAAAATGGACAATATGTAAATACTGGTGTGAGAGCTACTATGGAAGGAGTATCAAGTGTTTATGCTATATTATCAAATGAAAACGTTGTATTGTCCAAAGACAGCCAAGATTTATCAAAAACTGAAGTAACTATTAAAGTATATGAAGGAAAAAATGAATTAAAATATGATACAGAACTCACTTATGTAGCAACTTATAAAGTTGAGGCGTCATCTGAACAAATTACTATTAATGGAATATCTGCTGTTACTAATGGAAATGAAATATATTGTAAATTAAATGCTCTTACAACACCTATTACTATAAATACTGTTATTAGACTTAATATAACAGGAAGAAGATTTGATGGAACTGGTTTTGAATTTACAAAATATATTCAGATTACTTTAGTAGAAAATGGAAAAGACGGAAAAGAAGGAAGTGGCCCAGTAGCATTATTTAGAGGAACATATGATAATACAAAAACTTACTATGGCAGCACAAAACGTGTTGATATAGTTGAATATCAAGGACATTATTATATGACTATGCAAACTACTTTTATAATTACTGGAATACCACCAACAGATATATCTTATTGAACACAATTTGGTGGCGAATTTGATAGTGTGGCGACTGGTCTATTATTAGCAAAAACAGCATATATTGATAAATTAGTTGTATCCAGACTGTCTACTACAGCAAATCGTTATTCAGCCAGACTTGCAACAACATCGAGTGGTATAGGTATTTTTCAAAAAGAATCTGATGAAAGCAGTTTGTCAAATGCATATGTTGGAATAGGAAAAGATGTTGGTATTATGCAGCTATCTGGATATAGGAAACCAGGAATAATTGTAAGAGATAGGAACTGAAAAGGAGCATATTCAGATACGGCTGTATATTATACTGATGATAGAGTATCTTATAATGGTGGAGAATATATATTTACTTATACTTGGTTGGATGAAGAAACTCCAGTTGCTGGAATAGAGCCAAGTAATTTTAGTTATTGGTCATACATAGGACAATTTAATAGTATGTATCAACATTCCAGTAGTTATTCTGAATTAACTTCAGAAGGAATTTTTACAAATGGAAGTAATACATCGGCATTTTCAATGTCAACTGGCATAGCATCAAACGGTTCTGTTGTTGCTTTATTACAGGAGAGAAACAGTAGTAGTTATGGCATTTCTTCTGCAATATTTGCAATAGACCAAACAACAGAAGGGGCGTCAAAATCTTATGCTGCATATTTAATGGGAAGTACAAAAATATTTGGAGGAAGTTTTTCTGCTACAACAAATAAGTATGTTGGGCAGGCTTATACAGATATAATATCTTCTTATATAAATGAAACAAAGATATTTTTATTTACTGTTGTATCTTCTTTTTTACAGGTAGACTTGGCGTCTAAATCTGAAATTGAGGGAGGAAACGATACAAATTTAATGTTTCCTTTAATGGTGGTAATTGGAAAAGATGCAGTTGGTACAATTAGATTAACAAGTGTTACAAATGGGCAAATGGTTGACCAAGACGCCAATAATGTTACTGATATAGAAATGTCAAAGGGAGATTCTGTGATTTTATTATATAATAATGGCATATACCACGTGGTTGCTATAAGAAAATAACATATGAATACAATAGAACAAAGTTATTTAGATTATTTAAAAAAAGAATATAAAAAAATATTACAAGGTAAATATGGTGTTCAAAAAATACCATATATTGTTACATGTAGTGATTTAAATATTGATATTCCAATTAGCATTGTATCTACAGAAAGAGAGTATAGATTGGCTGTTCCAAGTGTAATAAGAGCTATTAATATAAAAAAAGATATAAAACTATCTGATAAAATAATTCAAATATATCAAAAAGGATTATCAATAAAGAAATATGGTAGATTGCAGGGAAATTTAGAATATATAGAAGATTGTTGAAAAGTACAAATACAGCCAATTACAATAACATATTTATATTTAAGAAGAGATCCAAATCTTACAAATACAGATCCTGTAGAAAATATGGTATTGGCACAAACTGAATTAAAACAGTCAAAAATAAGAGATAAATATTTAAAGGTTAGAATTAGATATGATGGCACAAAATATGTATTGGTAAACGCCGTAAAAACATTATATTCAATTAGTTATGCATAAGAAAAGAATACAAAAATATCAAAATCCATCTTCTGGGTTAGTAAAAGACACTATAAGCTCTGCTGGTAAATTTTTATCTTCAGACAGCCTTGTAAAAGATAGTTCTATCTATAAAAATAATTCGCAGGGATTAATGGATTTGGGATTAAATTTAAATGAAATGATAATTGGTTCTATTTTACCACAGGCACAAAATATCAGCCGTGGTGAATCTGCTTTTTCTAGTGGAACAGATATGTTTGCCAAAATAGCAATACAAACAGGAAATGCGCCATTAATGGCTGCAGCAGCAGCTTTAAAAGGACTTGATTTAGCAAATAGATATTTTGGACAATCAACAAAAAAACAAGGTACTAGAGATATTTTTACTGGTCCATATAAAACATTAATCAATCAGGGAGCTGGAAAAAAACAAACACTCTTAGGAACATGAGGTGGAAAGAAAAAGAAATTAAATAATTTAACTAATGCATATGATAAATACAATTTAAGTGCTAATTATACAAGTTATTTAGGTGATCAAAATATGAGGTCTGCATTAAATATGCAAAATGTTCTAGAACAAAAAAATTTAAATGCATTAAATGGAGGTATAGATAGTAGAATACTTGTAGCAAAAGGTGGACAAAAATTATCCCCAGCATATTTATCTAAATTAGTTAAAAAGGCAAAACCTAAAAAATCAAATGTTATACCAGAAGGTGTTTTACATGCTAGAAAAAATAATATGCCTGATGGTCTTTCTGATGATGTTACAAAAAAAGGAATACCAGTTGTAACATTTAAAGAAGGTGGAGATGTTATACAACATGCTGAAATAGAAGAGAATGAAATAATATTTACAAAAGAAGTTACTGATAAATTAGAACAATTCTATAAAGATTATAAAAATGCTGATAATCAGGAAGAAAAAGAAAAAATAGCAATTGAATGTGGTAAATATCTTACGAATGAAATAATGCTTAATACAGATGATAAAACTGGGTTGTTAGAAGAAGTAAAATAAATAATATTAGAAACAAAATTTATACTATAAAAGATAAATAAATACTAATAAAATATAAATAAGTATTATGCAAAAAGAAATAATAGAAAATATAAGTAGCTTAATTAGTTCTTTTAACAAACAGGAACTTTTTACAAAAGTTAAAAAGTATAAAAATGGTGGAAAACCAAAAATTTATATTAAACCATCAAATAGAGGAAAATTTACAGATTATTGTGGAGGAAAAGTTACTGCTGAATGTATAGCAAGAGGTAAGAGAAGTCCAAATCCAACAATAAGAAAGAGAGCTACATTTGCTGCAAATGCTAGGAAATGAAAACACACTGCTAAGGGACAACAGGGAATGTCTATTCCAAACAATAAAGTAGAAAAAACAATTGGCCCTGTATTTAATCCATACACAAAAAAATGAATTTTAAATGGAAAACCTATACAGAGACTTTTTGAAAAAGATTGAGGTTTTACAAAATATACAAACGATGGTTTCGCTGTAAACTACGATAAAAATGATATAGAAATTGGTAGAAAAAAAGGTACTAGATTACCTTATATAGGAACTGGAAATAGAACAAAAGACAATCAAATATATTGAGATAAAGATAAAGAATTAAGAGACAGTGCTATAGTTATTGCAAATAGATATAATATTCCAGTTAATGTGCTTGCATCAAGAGTATCTAAAGAAGGTGCAATCGACCATGCGATACGTAGATATAATGAAAGTGGTGGAAAAGAATTATTAAGCAAAAATCCTTCTACTGTAGATTCTTTTGAATTTTGGGGACTTGATACATCTTATGATGATGTAAAAGGAAAACAAATTAAAATTTTAGAACCTTGAATAGATACTAAAACATCAGTATCAAAACATAATGAAAAAAATCGTGAAGTCCATACATTATCTAATTTAAAATGAAGTGATGCCTTATCTGTAACAGCAGCAATATTAAAAGGTAGAAGAGATGCAATCAAGAGATCATATCCAAATTTATCTGAAGAAGAATTAGATGCAGCAGCATCTGCTGCATTTAATCTTGGAACTTCAAAAACGAAGGAACTTATTAAAACTAAAGGAACTGGATTTTTATCTGCATATAAACCATATATTAAATTATAAATTATGAATAGAATAAAAATAGCTATTGCAAATAAAACATATGATGTAAAAATAGCCATAACTGATGAAGAAAAAGAAACTGGATTGCAAAACATAACAAATCTTCCAGAAAATGAAGGAATGTTATTTGTGTTTGACCCCCCACAAACTGTTAGTTTTTGAATGAAAGACACTATTATTCCTTTAGATATTATATTTTTAGATGAGGATATGAAAGTTGTATATGTGGCCAATGGAGAACCAAATTCAGAAAAAATAATAGAAGTAGATAATATTTCTTATGTATTGGAAGTTAATAGAAATTCTGGAATTTCTATTGGAGATGAAATGGAATTATATCCAAATGATAAAATGTTATTGCTTGATGCAGATGGTAAGGTGCAAATGGAATTAGAGGGTAATGAGAGGTTGTTCAGTAGAGAACACACTAAAAAATTAATTAAATATGCAAAAAAAGCATACTTAACAAAAAAAGATAATGATTATAAAACACTGGGAGAAAAATTATTTGATTTTCTAGAAATACAAGAAAATACTGAACCAGAGTATGTAGATAAATAATATAATTAATAAATTAATCAATCAATTAAAAAATGAAGGTAACAAGATTACAGGGAGGTGGAACCACCACTGGAGCTACAACACAAACAACACAACAAGGACAGCAGACAAATCCAGAAGAACAATTGATGGAGATTGCGCAACAAATTGTACAACAATTTGGCCCCGAAGCAGCCTCTGTTTTAGCCCAGATGATTTTACAATTAGTACAATCTTCTGCACAACAGCAGGTACAACCTACCTATCAAAAATCTGGTGGAAAACTGCATAGGATTAGATAGGCTATCTTAAAGGGAAGCCTGAAAATGGCTTCCTTTTTATTATTAACTAATTAAAGTAAATACAATGTCTCAAGTAAAAAAATTAGCACCTGGTGGAATAGTGAGTAAAGAGGCTCTTGAAGAACAGCTTCTAAAAGAATTGCCAAAGTATAAATTAAAAAGCAAAGATGAAATAAAAGTAAGAAATCTTTTGGCTAAAATAAGGGATACATTTTCAAATCCAGAAAATGGAACTGTTGAATTTGATCCAGTTACAAACACATATACTGTTCCTGAAAAATTTAAACAAGATTTTGCTGGAAGTCAGGATGAAATAAAGACCAACTGGTGAACAAAAAATTATAAAATTAAGGATGATCAAGATGCTATGTCTATAGCAATGTCAATATATGGAAACGCATTAAAAAATGTTAAAAAAACTCCAGTGCAAACAGAAACAAAGCCTACTTATAGTAATATAAATATTGCTTCTCTTGAAGACTTTATTAATAATACAAAATTAGCAACTGAATATGATTTGGAAAACACGTATTCAAAATTTAAAAATAATGAAGATATAAAAAATTTTGTATTTGAAAATGCAAATGAGTTATTACAAAGATATAATAAAAATGCAGAAAAAAATAATCTATCTATTAATCCAGATTATAAATCTAAACTAGATGCTGTAGCTGAAGCAATAGGAAAAAAGGATTGAGATAGCTTTGTAGCAACATCAAAAGAAATTAATTGAACACCAAATCAGTTTTTACTTACTCAAGAAGTGTGAGATAAAATTGCTGAAAAAGAGAAAGAAAAAAGTGATTTATTAAAAGAAAAAGAAAGATATGGTAGGGCCCAATCTATATATTCAAAATATAATATTTCTGACAAAGTAAAAAGCTTTTTAAATAATTATGGTTTTACACAAGTAGCAGATAATAATTGACTTCCATCTCCAGAGGCTACTTGGTGACCAGAAATAGCTAAAAAGCATAATGCTATAACATGATACAATCCAACAAATAAAACTTATTTAGTAACAACGCCAACTGGATTTTTTAATTTTGGTATTGAAAATCAGTTTCATCCTGGATTTGGATATTCTTGGACTAATAAAAATGGAAGATTTGAATTTTTTACACCATCTAGACATCAAGAAAATCCAGATGTGTGATCTCAAGATATATATACTAATAATGTTGGAAGAGAGATTATTACAGATGTTCCAGGATATAATGTTACAGGATATTCTGGAGAAAATCAAGAAGGACAGTATGCAAAAAATTTATTAGGTAGACGAGATTTTACAAAAAATCTGGTTATAAAAACACCAAATAATCAAACAATTATTGTTTATAAAGGAAATAATAATAAATACTATTTAAAAGGTACCAATCAAGAATATACTTTACCATTTAACATGCTTGATTTGGGTAATCAAGTAACAGAAGTAATTGATTATGATAAAGACTTTCCAAATATAAATGTTAATAATTATAGTGAAGAATTAAAAACTGAAAATACAGATAAAAATATAATAAAATTAACAGAAGCATTGTATGGTGGTAAAACACCAACTTATGGTAAAGAACTGACAAAGGCAGCTGCCCAATTAAAGTGGGCTTTGGCTAATGATCCTACAGTAAAAAATAATACACAGAGAAAAAAGAAAATATATAAGCTTGTTGCAGACTATCATAGAATTTTACCATCAACAGAAATTAAAAAAACTGGAGGAATCATAAAAATGCAAAATGGTAATAATTTTGCTGAATATAGAAGAAAAATATTAGCAGAACAAGCAAATAAAAAACAAAATGAAAAATTAAATACAGGAACTGCTATTAATATTGACAATACATGAAAGGGGATGTCTAATAAACAAAAAGCACTTACTGGATTATCAATGGCTGGAGATTTAGCTGCATTTGCGCCAGGCCCTGTTGGAACTGTTGGAGCATCAGTTGCAGCAGCAGCTAATATAGCAAATAGAATATCTAAAGATGGTTTTCAATGAAGTGATGTTGTTGGTAAGGATGCTTTAATGGATTATGCTTTCATTGGATTATCTACAATAGGTCTTGGTGGGGTAAAAAATTTAATTAAAGCTGGAAAGATGGCACAAAAAGGAGTTGAAGCTGGAAAAATGATACAGAAAGCCAGTAGAATTCCTCTAAAGGGCTCTGATGCAAAAGGAGTACAAACACTTACTAATTTTGTAACTAAGAATGGACTTGAAGCATCTGATGCAGCAAAATTGTTGGATGAAGCTAAAAAATTAAATCTTGCCGAAGAAGAGTTGAAAGATTTGGAAAAAGGTATAGATGTCGTAAAAAGAATATGATCATCTCCAACTCCAGTTTTAGGGAGCAATACGTTGGGTGCTGCTGTTAAAAGTGCTGGTGAATTAATAAATAAAACACCAAAAATTGTGATTACTGGAGCCAGAATAGCAACTGTGACACCAGCAGCAAATAGTGCATTTAATATAATTAAAGACACAAAGACGAGAGGCGATATTTCATATACAAATCCAGAAGATTGAACAAATTTAATGAGAGGAATTGCAGTTGGAAAAAATTGGGCTGCAGATTGAAAAGCTACACGTGCTTTTAAGAGACAGGCTATAGAAATTCCAGAAGTTAAAAAAGGAGTAAAAAATGTATTTAAAAAGAGTGATGTAAAAATAAACTTTAATCCAGAAGAGGTAAAATCTACTACAGGAAATGTTTATCAAGATTATCGTGATCATGAATTAGTAGAAAAAGTCTTAAGGAAAATGAATATTCAACTCAAATCTGGTGGAAAAATACGTAAAATGCAAGACGGAAAGACCGTAAATCCAAATGAGAAAGAAACATCATATATAAGACAAAGTGTTTTAGACAATGCTAACGAGTTACTTGCTAATATATTTTCTGCTTGAACATTAAATAAGGCAAATAAAGCCTCTGGACAATATCAAAGAAATGCTGTAGTTGAAGGTGTTTATACTTTACCATCTATTCCTTATCAAAATTACAAAATTTCTTCTCCTTATTTAGTACTTGGAGAAAAACAGGCAAATAATGTAATGGGTACTATAAATAGAGTGGCCTCTTCTGTTGCAGATATAGATAAGGCAGCATCTATCAAATTAGAAGGATTGAAAAATGCAAATGCAATACGTGATAAATATAATTCTGCAAATCAAGAATATATTTCTAATCTTAATAATGCACAAACAGCACTTAATGCAAAAACAGCAGAAAGAAATGCAGCTATTGCAGCAAATAATACTGCTAATATTGCAAATGCAAGAAAACAAATTAATCTTGTTAATGCAAATGAGGATCTTGTAAATGCACAAAATATTTCTAATCTAGCTAAATATACATCAAGATGGACTTCTAAAGTAAATAAAGAAGCACAAGAAAATGAAAATACCGAAAAATTATTTAATTTGCTAAATGATGAAGAATATCAAAATGTAATGAATGAGTATCAAGAACATGAAAATTTAATTAATAAACTAAAACAGGATTATATTGATAGAACCACACCAAACATGGATCAATATGCGATTGATCATACTGATTGAGACACAGAATTTCAAAAAACTGATGAGTATAAAAACTGATTAAAAAGAAAAGAAGAATTAGAAACTAAGAAAAAAATATTAGAAAAAAAATGAAATACTGTTAATACTGCTTTGTTTGTTGGTATGCCTCTGTCAAGAGTTTTAAAAAATGCTAAAGGTGGTAGTTTAACAGATGCTGGAAGAATAGAAGTTGAAAAAATCAGATCTGAAACTCGTTATAAAATGAAGGATATGGAAATATTTTATAAAACAATTCAACATGATAATGAATTACTTGTAAAATCTTTGATTAAAATATTTAAATAGTATGAAAATAAAAAAATTGCAAAGTGGTGGTGGATTTTTAACATATACTCCATTTACTTCTGATTTCTCTACTCCAGTTAAAAAATCTGCTCCTGTAACAAAGAAAGCAGAAGATACATCTGGAGTAGGAATATTAGACAAGACAACTTTTGAATATTTAATAAAGAATGGTGGACTTGTAAATGACATAGATGATTTTGTATCTAAATTACAAAAAATACAAACATCATCTATGAATCCATTTACCAAATCATCAAATGTATCTGCATCATTACAACTTATAAGTGAGGTAAATAAACTACGTAATGCAAAATATGATTGACAGACGGCATTAAAGCATGCTGAAGCACAGGGTTCATTG
>Ga0208695_1000071_pt1 | contig 139781 bp, 127 predicted proteins | sample AD_UKC111_MetaG_FD_184449 | JGI IMG/M metagenome (GOLD analysis project Ga0208695, IMG submission 184449) | Active sludge microbial communities of municipal wastewater-treating anaerobic digesters from Hong Kong - AD_UKC111_MetaG (SPAdes)... | ecosystem: Engineered > Bioreactor > Anaerobic >... | reverse complement strand
ATTCACTATGGGTTATTCTATCATAAACAGTCATAATATAACAGTATTATTGTATACAATTGTGGACATTATTTTGTGATCTTTTCATAAATAACACAGTTTACGCTGAGGGTTTGGGCAACAGGCCGTAGACGAGAAGTATCTTTGATGATGTTGTGCCCGATTCTATTTCGAAACGGCTGGCGCCTGCGGAACCATCCCTCGACCTGGGGATCACGCAGGTCTGGGTTGCCCTGGATGAAGGGCCGCGTTGTGTTGAAGAATCTGGCTATTTCCTCGTTGGTCATTCTTTTTCCGTCCAGTCCCTGCAAAGAACTTCCGCTTGTTCCAAAACAAGCTCCGTGGCATGAGCCTGCTTGTCCGGCGGATAGCCGTATTTTCGAAGAATGCGCTTGATGATCACCCGCATCTGGGCCCGGACGTTTTCTCGGACGGTCCAGTCGATGGTGATGCTGCTGCGCACCGCCTTGACGAGTTCTTGAGCGATCAACCGCAGTGTCTCGTCGCCGAGGACGGCCACTGCGCTATCGTTGATCTCCAGCGCGTCATAAAAGGCTACCTCGTCATCCGTCAGCCCCAGCTTCTCACCTCGCTGACTGGCCTCACGAAGGTCCTTCGCCAACGCGATCAATTCTTCGATCACCTGTGCCGTTTCAATGGTTCGGTTCTGGTATTTCCTGATGGCATTCTCAAGGAGCTCTGCAAACGACCGGGCCTGGACGATGTTCTTTCTTCCGCGTGCCTTGATCTCGCCTTCCAACAACTTGCGCAGCATCTCTACCGCCAAGTTCCTTTGCGGCATGCCGCGCACTTCCGCCAAGAACTCATCGGACAGGATCGAGATGTCCGGCTTCTTCAGCCCTGCCGCCGCGAAGATATCGATGACCTCATCCGAAGACACCGCTTTCGAGACGATCTGCCGGATGGCAAGCTCGATTTCTTCCGGGCTGCGGCGGCCGTCGCCCATGCTCTTCGTCAGCACTGACTTCACCGCCTGGAAGAAGGCCACGTCGTCCCGAATCTCCAGGGCCTTCTCATGCGGAACGGCCAGCGCAAATGCCTTTGATAATTCGCCAACCGCCTTCACCAGCCGGTTCTTGCCGTCATCCTGGGCCAATACGTGTTCCTGCGCCGCCGGAAGCACCGAAAGCCTTTCTTGAGGCCCGCCGGTTTTCCAAGTCGACCAGTCGAAGCCGTGGAAGATGTTGCAGCAGACCTCGTACCGCTCCAGCATGACAGCCACGGCCTCTTCCTGGTCGATGGCTGTCTGGCCCTTGCCTCCGCTCTCGGTGTAGTTGGCCAGAGCGTATTTGAGCTGGTCAGCCAGGCCAAGGTAATCCACCACAAGGCCGCCTGGCTTGTCCTTGAACACGCGGTTCACCCGCGCGATGGCCTGCATCAGCCCGTGGCCGCGCATCGGCTTGTCCACGTACATCGTGTGGAGGCACGGGGCATCGAAGCCTGTCAGCCACATATCGCGGACAATGACCACCTTGAACGGGTCTTTCGGGTCTTTGAATCGTTTGGCCAGTTCCTCACGGCGAGGCTTGTTGCGGATGTGCGACTGCCAATCGACCGGGTCCGATGCCGAACCCGTCATCACGATCTTGATGATTCCAGCACCGTCATCATCGTGATGCCAGTCTGGACGGATCGCCGTAATGGCCTTGTAGAGCTCGACGCAGATGCGGCGACTCATGCAGACGATCATCGCCTTGCCGTCCATCGCCTCAATACGTCGCTCGAAGTGCTTTACCATGTCCTCGGCGATCAGATTCAACCGCTTCTCCGTCCCGACCAGAGCCTCGAGCTGTGCCCACTTGGTCTTCAGCCGCTCCTTGTGCTCGACCTCTTCGCCCTCGGTGGCTTCCTCGAACTCGGCATCGAGCTTGGGCCGTTCCGTTTCCTTGAGCTCCAACTTCGCCAGGCGACTTTCGTAGTAAATCGGGACGGTCGCCCCGTCCTTCACTGCCCGCTCGATGTCATAAATACTGATGTAGTTGCCGAAGACCGCGCGGGTGTTCTTGTCGGTCAGTTCGATGGGGGTGCCGGTGAACCCGATGAAGGAGGCGTTCGGCAACGCCTCGCGCATATGCCGGGCGAAGCCGTCGATGAAGTCATATTGGCTGCGATGCGCTTCGTCGGCGATCACGACGATGTTACGGCGGTCCGATAGCAGCGGGTGTTGATCCTCACTATCGGTCGGGAAGAACTTGTGGACCGTCGTGAAAACCACTCCGCCGGAGGCCGTCGTCAAGAGCTCCCGCAGATGTGCCCTGCTCTGAGCCTGCATGGGCTGCTGGCGAAGCAATTCGTGACAGCGCGCGAATGTACCGTAAAGCTGGTCGTCCAGATCGTTGCGGTCGGTGATCACGACCAGCGTCGGGTTTTCCATCGTCGGATGCAGCACGACCCGCCCCGCATAGAACGCCATCGTCAGGCTCTTGCCCGAGCCCTGCGTGTGCCACACAACACCGACACGGCGGTCACCGGGCTTTGCGTCATTCTGGCCCTTGGCAAAATAGGTTCCTTGGCCCTCTCGCACCTGCCAACGGGAAGTGGAAGACACACAGGCGCGAATCGTCTCCTGGACCGCCACATTCACGGCGTGGTACTGGTGATACCCAGCCATCTTCTTGACCAGAACACCGCCGCCCACATCCTCGAACACAATGAAGTGCCGGATCAGGTCCAGGAATCGTCGCTTTTCGAACACGCCTTCCAGCATCACCTGAAGCTGCGGCAACTTCGTGTCCGCCAGTTCCTCGCCCTCGATGGTCCGCCAGGGCATGAACCACTCGCGGTCAGCCGTCAGCGTGCCGATTCGCGCCTCCACGCCGTCAGAAATCACCAGGGCCTCGTTGAACGAGAACAGCGAAGGTATCTGCGCCTTGTAGGTCTGAAGCTGGTTGAAGGCCGACCAGATGGTGGCGTTTTCGGTGGCGGCATTCTTGAGTTCCATCACCGCCAGCGGCAGGCCGTTGGTGAACAGCACCACGTCCGGCCGGCGTTCGTGCTGGTTTTCGACAACGGTGAACTGATTCACCGCCAGGAACTCGTTGTTCTCCGGATTTTCAAAATCAATCACCCACACCTGTTCGTGTCCGTAAGACCCATCTTTCCGTTGGATTTCAACCGGAATCCCTTCCACCAGTATTCGATGAAAGGCATGGTTGTTGGGCACCAATGACGGCGAGTCCGGCCGTGTGAGCTTACGGAAGGCGTCCTCGAGCGCCTCGGCAGGCAAGTCGGGATTGAGGCGCGCCAGCGCATCGCGCAGACGCTGCGTCAGCACGACTTCGCCGTAGTCGTGCCGTTCGGCCGCCGGCATGTCCGGGGCGATGTCGGCGCCGTGCGCCACCTGCCAGCCGATGGACTCCAGCCAGGCCAGGGCGGCGGATTCGACGGTTGATTCGGCAAAGCCCGCGCTCATTCCGTAAGCACCTCGCCTTCACGCTCCCCGCCATCTTCAGTCTGGTCCACAAGCTGGGTCATCGCCGAGTAGTGCGCACCATCTTCCGATTGGATCAGCTCCAGAAGATCCTTTAGCACCGCCGCTCCTTCAGCCAGAACGGACGGGTCGTGCTCTGCTTCTCCGACGGCGCTGCTGTGGGAATGGGTGTGCAGGAATCGGAGAATCCGCAGTTTTTTTGCCTCGTCGAATGACAATGCCTGGACTTTCTGCCACAACTCCCCGGAGGCCTGCGGCTGACGGAATGCAAGAAACGCTTCCAGCATTCGCCTGGCCATGTTGGGCAGGACGTAGTTTTCCTCCAGGCGCTTCGGTTCTGTTTCAGTCGCCGCCCGATAGACGCGGGCGAATAGATAGTGGTACTCAGAATCGTACAGCTCCAGCAGTGAGTCGAGCCGTCGAATGGCGGCGGATCGTCCGTTCTCGTCGCGGGCACAATCGAGCATTAAAAACCGTGCCGGTCGTTGGTTGCTCCCTCTCTTGTTTTGCCCCTTCAGATGGTGAAACCAGTTCCGAACTTGTCGGAATAGGGAGAAGTTGTGTGTCAGAATGAATAATTGACCCGCGTCTTTCGTACGCTCCCGTATGAAGCCGAATGCCAGGTACAGTGCGTTGGCGTCGAGGCTCGACACCGGGTCATCGAGTACGACAACGCCATTCGGAAGGTCGAATCGGCTGTCCTTGAGGGATTTCAGGAAATACAAAAGGGCGATCGCCGTCATTTCACCCTCACTCAGAGCCACTGCCGGTACGCCGCCGCGCTTAATCGTGTAACCGGTGTCCTGGATGTCCAGGCGCAGCTCGTCGTGACCGAGGTAATTTCGGAGCTCTTCGTTCAGCTCATCAGCCGGCCGGCGATGCTCGACGATCTCCCGCTCCAACCTCACGATTTCATTATTCAGGTTTTTAAGCTCGAGCTCGGCCGCTTTCATATCGTTCTCAGCTTTCCGTTCGGCATCCATAAGGCGAACGAAGTCCTCCAGTGCCTCTGCGATCATGTCGAGGGCCAGCCGTTCGCGAGCCGAATTGACCCTGTTCTGAAAATCGTCGCATGCACGGTTGTGCTCGCGGACAACTGCGTTCAGCTTCTCGCCGGCGTCGGCGTCCACAGGCGGTACCTCAAGCTTCAATTCGACGCGCTCAAAGGCCCGACGCTTCTTGTCCGTCAACACTTGCACCGCGTCATCGAGAAATCGCCGAGCCGCCTTCAGAGTTTCCCTTAGCCCGGTCTCCGCAGTCTGAAACTCCCGTCCGAGGTCGTCGTAAAGCTCTGCCTTGTTCGGCAGGCGAAGTTCGTCTGCCTTCTTTGACAATTCCTGTAGTTTGCCGATGTACTCGTCCAAGCGCTGCATAAACTGCTCATACTGAGCGCTGAAATGCGCTTCCAGGGCAGCCAGCCGATCCGGCGGCAAGCGCTGTTCACAGAAGAGGCATCGTTCGGCCTTCCGATCGCGGTGTAACCTAAGACCTTCCCGAGTCCATGCGGCGAGCGTGGAATCACTCTTCAAGGTTTCTATCGCGGCAGAAACGACTGTGGTCGTGAGGCGCTCCGACAGGCTGGCGACGATGCCCTTGAAATCCGGCAGTGTATATCGCACCTCAGGTACCTTCGACTTAGGGGCCGTCTGAAGTTGCGTACGCAGCCTCTCGCGCTCCGCGTCACTGAGGCGATGGGCAGTGCTGTCTCCGGCATGAGCCATTTTCGCTGCGTCACGCTTGAAATCGGCCTTGTCGTAGTTGTTGTACGGGTTTTGGCCGCCGGAGCGGAGCGTTTCCTTGATGACCCGGGCTCGGTCGATACAGAACTTATCTAATTCGCTCTCGGCTTTCTGCTTCGCGGAGCGTGCGGAGTCCAGCTTCGATTGCGCCGTAGTGCGGTCGGCCTTGAGGCGTTCTATTTCCTTCTGTTTCTCGACGCTTTCCGCCCCCAACACGAAGATCGGCGGCAGTTCTCCGCCATTCACGGGAAATACACTTTCCGCGATGAACTCCCGGTTGAACACCCGAACCGGCACCTCGACGTTCGGGAATTCATCCCCCCGAACATCGCGCCCGTCAAGTACAACCTTGACTTCGCCTTCTGGTGTGGTCCGCTTCTCTAGGCAGCGCAGTATCCGGCTCAGTGTCGTCTTGCCGGTTCCATTCCAGCCGTAGATGAGGTTGTACCGTCCGAAGTCCGGTAAGTCTTTCGGCCATGCGAAATCCCGGAAGATCCCGCAGTTCTGCAGGCGCGATATGCGGGTAATGCGCATCACATAACCCTCCCAATGAACCGTTCCGCATCCTTCACCCCTGCCTGCGCCGCGCGTACGCACAGCGCGGCAGGCAGGCACAGCGCGCCGGAGATGAGCTTCGGTAGCAGCGCATCGCGCAGGGCGGCGAGGCTGCGGGACTCGTGACAAGTGGTGAAGAGACGGTCCATAAGTGGTTTCGTCACCCGATCGAACATCTCGATGATGGGATCCGGTACCATGAGCAATGGCAAGCTACGCACGCCCTGCTGATTGATGCCAGGCTGGGCCGAGTTTGAATTTAGGCTGATTATCTCCTGCGTCATCCATTCTTGATCGAGCCAGAAGAACAGGTAACGCTGGTAGTGGGCGTGCTTTGCTCTGAGGATAAACACGTGCTCGTTGATGGCACACTCGGTATGAGGAAAGCCACAGTCGAAATAGGTCTTGCGCCCGATCTGCGCGCCATCCTTATATAGCAGGACATCCCCAGGCTTAACTGCCGCGCCTTTTCGCTTTAGCTCTTGGAAGAACTGCGGAGGGACGTACTTTTCCTTTGAGAAGTCGTACTTACCCAAACCAATTATGTTCTCGGCTCCTACGCTGGGCACTCCCTCTTCAGCCGCGCCACCTTTTGGTCTTCCTCCCGACACAAGCTCTGCGAGAAGGTCCCCGAGCGTCCCCACCTCCCACCCCTCCGGGATCTCGCCCAGTTCGGAATCTACCAGGCGGTCGGGGAAGAGGTCGTAGAGGTGGGCGGGCAGGCCCGGAAGGGATTCGCCGCGGCGCCAGCGGCCCTCCATCTTGGCGCGCACGGGGTCGAAGTCCACGAACCACGACTTGAACAGCGCCCGCGCCATCGCCTCCAGCGTCTCGCTCATGCGGCGGTTCAGTTCGATCTTGTCGTCCAGCGTGCCGAGGATGTGGGCGATGGCGCGTTGTTCAGGCAACTCAGGGTAAGCGGCCTCGATGTTTTCGAGGTCGCGCTTCGTGACGTGTCCCAACCCCGTCGTCTGCTTGTTGCGCGCGATGCCAACAAAGTTCGGCTTCAGGTAACGGAGCAGGCAGTAGAAGAACGTAGGTTCGATTCCGTCGGCTGGTATCACTCGGAAAACATGCTGATTCAGCCAGCCTTCCGGTCCCCGCCACCAGAACGCGTCAATGGAGGTTTCTGGCTGGCCGGACCACGAGAACAGCAGGTCACCAGGGCGTACGCGGACTGACTCATCGAAGGTTTGCTGCGTGAACTTTGTCTGACCCGAAATCCCGCCTTTGATTTCGGCGATCTTGATTACCGGCCGTCCGGTTGGGCTGAAGTGAATGTCCCGAAAGGCTAGGCCGTTCACCCACTCAGCCATGGAGTACAGGGGACAACGCTCCCAGTGGTCGGGGTAGTCGGGATGATACAACCAACCTTTGTCAGCGACCGCCGTTGCCTCATCCCCCATACCCCAACTCCTCCAGTTTTACGGTTATTTTTGCGCGCGCGGTTATCTTATTACCGCGCGCGGTTATTTTATGCGCGGTGCTCATACCAGGCTCCCTTCTTGGTTCCGCGTCGCGTGAGTTTCGCTTCCTCTGTCAGCCGCGTAAGCAGCCTGTAGGCCTGATCCGGGGACAACCGGCACAGCTCCGCCGCTTCGTGCCGGGTTATCCGCCCGTGTTTTTCCACATACTGCAGCACCATCTGCTCCTGTTGCATGGGTTCAAACCCGTGCTGGCGGACGTAGGCAGCGGGCTGCCCGAGCCGCCGATAGGTGGTTGCGGATAAGTGCCAACTTCGGCCCTTACGCTCACCGCGCGGTTCGACCAGCCCCATTTCCACCAGGCGGTTAAGGGTGGCGCGGGCTTCTGCCTCCGGCTTTTGGGTGAGCCGGGCGGCTTCATCGGTGGTGAGTTGTCGGTCTTGCCACAGGGCGTTGAGGATGAGGAGTTCGTCCAGGTGCAGGTCGCGCCCGGCGCGCGCTTCCTCTACGAGCAGGCGAACGAATTGCAGGTTGGCCTCGCCGCCAGGCAGGACGACGACCACCCCGGTTTCGTTGCTGCGCGCGTAAGAGGGCGCGGGGCGGCCGTTGCGCAGTTGTTCGTAAAAGATCGTGTCAATGCCGCGGGCGGTGCGTTCCACGATCCCAGCCCGTTTGAAGGCATCGGCTAGAAGGGGATTGCGCGGACGCGGCGAGGTGACCAGGAGATTGTCCAGGCGCACGCCCTCTGGGAAGCCGCCGGGGTTGGAGATTTCTATGCGATCGACGTGCCACTGGACATGAACGGCGCCCAACCGGGTGTAGTCGCGATGAATCAGCGCATTGGCCAAGGCCTCCCGAAACGCTGCCGGCGGATATTCCGGCACGCCGATCCGCAACATCCCGACCATGATCTCTTGCTCGCGGTTGCGGGCGGCGAAGCGGGATTCGCACTCCTCCATGACGCGCAAAAGCGGCCAACGGAAGAAATCGTTAACCTCAACCTTTTGGCCGGCGAGCACCTGGAAGGCGACTTCGTGGGTGGGTAAAAGTCGTCGCAGTGCCTCCTCTTTACCGAAGAGCAGGATACCCAGAACGCGGACATGTTGCGCCTGACCGTTGGCTTCCACCGCGCCCAGAGCTTTGGCCAACTCCAGGTCGGAAAGTTCAAGCAGCAAGCTATCACCGCTGCGGCGTTCACGGATGCTGCGGCGGAAGCGCTCGAATTCCAGCGGGTCGAGGTCCGCCCATGTCGCATTGGGCAGAACCAGCGCGGAATAATCCTCGGCGCCACGGTCGGCCTGCCGGGAGTGCATCTCGTGGAAAAACATTGGCAGGCAGCACGGTTTACCGTCGCTTCCCAGCGCCCGGCGCAGGTACTTTCCGCCTGTGGTAGCAGTGGGAGCGGGCATCGGCGGCACTTCGATGGCGATAACCTCCTTGCCTTCCAATGGTACGATTGACACCCGCGGAGTGAGCGACGGCCGAGTGCGGTTGGCAATGAGAGCGGTCAGCCGCGGCGCATCGGTTCGGCCGGCTTCGTGCCGGGGACGAGCGCCTGTTACGCGGCCATCGTCTTCCACCCCAACGAGGAGCCAAGCAGGCCCCTGCGATGTCCGATTCGCCAGACAGACCACAGACTCGACCAGGTCGTCGTCTGACAGGGGTTTACGTTCTTCCCCCTTGAATTCGACGTCCAGCGATTCACCTGCTTGGATGAGTTGTTTGACATCTTCGGGCGTCATAGTTTTGCTCCCCAGAACCCAAGCTCATTCAGGTTTTTAGCGATCGCCGCATCCAGCCGTGCCGCTTCGGCTTGTTGCTCGCGCAGTTGCGCCACCAGTCGGGCCATTTTTTCCTCGAACGGCTCGCCATCGTCCTCCTGTTCATCTGGCGCCGCGCCGACGTAGCGGCCGGGCGTGAGCACGTAGCCGTGTTTGCGGACCTCTTCCAGCGAGGCGCTCTTGCAGAAGCCGGGCACGTCGACGTATTTACCGGCGTCCTTTTCGCCGCGCCAGGCGTGGTAGGTGTTGGCGATCTTGCGGATATCCTCCTCGGTCAGTTCGCGGTGAACGCGGTCAATCATCGTGCCCATCTTGCGGGCGTCGATGAAGAGGATTTCGCCGCGGCGGTCGCGCCATTCTTTTCTTGGGTTCTTATTTCTTGCCAAGAACCAGAGACAGCACGGAATCATTGTCGAGTAGAAGAGACGATCGGGTAGCGCCACCATGCAGTCCACCAGATCGGCCTCGATGATGTTTTTGCGGATTTCGCCCTCGCCGGACTGGTTGGAGGACATCGAACCGTTGGCGAGCACGAAGCCCGCCACGCCCGCGGGCGCCAGGTGATGGATGAAGTGCTGCACCCAGGCAAAGTTGGCGTTTCCCGCGGGCGGGATGCCGTATTTCCAGCGCTTGTCATCCTTGAGAAGGTCACCGCCCCAGTCGGACATGTTGAACGGGGGATTGGCGAGGATAAAATCCGCCTTGAGGTCAGGGTGCAGGTCGCGGTGAAAGGTGTCGGCATGCTCTTTGCCCAGATTGCCTTCGATGCCGCGAATCGCGAGGTTCATCTTGGCCAGCCGCCAGGTGGTGTGGTTCGATTCCTGGCCGTAAATGCTGATGTCGCCGATCTTTCCCCCGTGGGCTTCGACGAACTTTTCCGACTGGACGAACATTCCGCCGGAACCGCAGCATGGGTCATAGACCCGGCCCTTGTAAGGGGCGAGCATTTCGACCAGCACACGCACCACGCAGCGGGGCGTATAGAATTGGCCGCCCTTCTTGCCCTCGGCGCTGGCGAACTGTGAAAGGAAATACTCATAGACGCGGCCAAGAATATCTTTTGAGCGATTTTCCTTGTCCCCCAAGCCGATGTTGCCGACCAGATCAATGAGTTGGCCGAGCCGCTGTTTGTCGAGACGCGGATGTACGTAGTCCTTGGGCAGCACGCCTTTGAGCGATGGGTTGTCCCGCTCGATGGCGAGCATGGCGTCGTCGATCACCTTGCCGATGGTCGGCTGCTTGGCGTTGGCCTTAAGATGCGACCAGCGGGCCTCCTTGGGCACCCAGAAGATATTGACGGCCCGGTATTCGTCCGGGTCTTCCGGGTCGGCTCCCTGGGCTTTTTCTGATTCGAGCTTGGCACGCTGCTCCTCGAAGGCGTCGGATATGTATTTGAGAAAAATCAGACCAAGCACTACGTGCTTATACTCGGCGGCGTCCATGTTGGAGCGCAGCGCGTCGGCCGCCCGCCAGAGTTCAGATTCGAAGCCGAGGTTTGCGCCGTTGTTCGTGTCTTTTGCCATGTCAGATCTCCTCTCCGGGGAAAAATTCCTGAAGGAGGTCCTTGCCCCGTTGGCCCAGGCCCCGGGCCAACTCCTCGATCTGTTTCAGTGCCAACGGCGACGGTTTGGCGCGACCGTTCTCCCATCTGTTGATGGTTGGGTAGGTCACGCCGAGCTTTGCTGCGAATTTTTCCTGGGTGAGCCCCGTTCGTTCGCGAAGCTCACGGACTAATCGGGATAGGTCAGCCTGGGCATTCAACGTCGTTCTCCTTTCAGATCCGACGGGGACCTGAACGAAACAAGGTTCATATCACGCTCCCCAACAGATGATATATCATACAATAAAATGGAGCGATGTCAATAGCGAGCTCGGTTCCGTTTGTCCGGACCGGGACCAGGACGCGACGGTAGAGGCAGGGATCGCCGATTGTGGATTGATGATTGCGGATTGTGGATTGGGGATTAGAAAAGCGTTTATCTGTGCCGTGTTTGTTTGGAATCCGCAATCCCAAATCCGCAATCCGCAATCGGAAGGTTGAGGATTGAATGAATTTGTCATATGCTGCCTCCATGAACGCGGATGAATTCAAAAACAGAACCAAAGCCTTCGCTGTCAGGGTGATCCGGCTGGTGGAAGCGTTGCCGCAAAACCAGACCGCGAAGGTGATTGGAAACCAGTTGCTCCGATGCGGCACCTCGGTCGGGGCGAACTATCGCGCCGCCTGCCGCGCGAAATCTCCCGCCGACTTTGTCGCCAAGATGGCCATCGTCGAAGAGGAATGCGATGAATCCATCTACTGGATGGAACTGATCGTCGAAGCCGGCTTGATGGACGAAAAGCGTTTGATCGAGCTGAAAAACGAAGCAAACGAAATCCTTTCCATGGTCGTCGCCTCCATAAAAAAACCGCGCGATCAAAGAAATTGCGGACTGGGGATTGCTGATTGCGGATTTTTAACGTGACGTGTGTTTTCGTTGCGCTTTTTGAATCCCCAATCCCCAATCCCAAATCCGCAATCTCACGCCAGCCTTGTTCCTCCGCCAGCACGGCGTCGAGGTACGCCGGGTCCGAGGCAGAGAGGACGGCCTTGCGGCGGGGATGCCAGCGAAGTTCCAACGGCACTTTCCCCTTGTTTATAAAGACGGTGTCCGGATGCAGCCGGGCTGTCAACCAAGGCGACTTAAAAAAACTTCAGAATGGGAGAATTCGCAAGAGGACATTTGCGGTGAGCGCCCGCAACCCCCAGGGTTGCACCCAGTCCCCGGACTGCGGGCTTCGAAACAGAGAATCAGGATAAATGTGCGGGCGGGCGTAAGTCAGCCGTGGGCGCGCCGGAAACGACGAGACCCCGTTGGCGTCACCCCACGGGGCCTTGCGTTAAACAAGAACCGCTGAAGTTCAGCGGATGAAATTTGGCTCCCCGTGTGCAACCCTCTTCATAACCGTTCTCTTTCTCCCCCAGTTAACCGAAAACCGTTGTGATTCAATGGTCTATAAAAGAGCATATGTCCCCCGGTAAGCCGGAAACCCCGACAACCTCATTTTCCCACCCACCTTACCAAAGAGAGGTGTCGCAAGTCGAGTCGTGAGTTTGTCGCAAGTTGTGTCGCAAACCTGTCGCAAACCTGTCGCAAAGATCAACCTCTTTCCGCAGGCCGACTCGTTACCCAATTCGTTGCCCATTTCATTCGGCATTACCCAATTGCCGCTTGGCCGGTTTTTTTGGCCATCGGGCGTTCTCATCCTCATTCATCCGGCCCTCTGTGGGCAGTGGCATCTTCGTCGACCCAATCCTCCTCTGTGTAGGACATGCCCTTTCGCCCCGGCACCTTGCGTGTCGGTCCGGCCTTGTAAAGAGCGCAGCTTTTCGGGCCGTAACAGAAGGTCTCGAACCGGTACCGTTTCTTGGACGGATTCCACTGGTCGATGATCATTTCCACCGGCATCCGGCAGCCCCAGATACAGGTTGTGCATTTCGTGTCGTAGGTCCGGGCGTCCAGACGACGGTGCCCACGGCTGCGGTAGGCTTCCAGGTTCGGAGGCACTCCAAGGAAAGGCGGCCCGGCATGAGTTTCACCCTCGGCATTTCTGACGACCTTGAGCCCGCTCGTCTTGTAGAGTGCCGCGGTCTCCTTCCGTTGGTCTTCGACCGGCACGGAGCAGCCGCTCAGTTCAGTGCCTGTCTGAAACCGGTGTTTCTCGTGCGCGGCTTCGCCGACCGCGATCAGGAACTCGCCGGCCTCCCCGCCGCAAGTTCCATCGATGCGAAGAACGTACCCCAGGTAGCTGTGGGACCGCTCATCGAAAGACCGCGTGAGCCGGATGCGTGGCTGGACCGCAACGACACGGCCAGACCATGCTACCTTCTCCGCGCTTGCCATTGAGCCGGCCATCAGTCTTTCCCCGTCCCATCGAGTTTGCACAGGACCCGGTGTATACGCCGAACCCGCTCATCGTCCGACATGAACAGAGTCATTCCGCGGTTGAAGACCGTGATCTCGACAGTGTCATCGGTCAGGACCAGCTTGAGGTTATCGTACTCCATCGGATCGCCGGCCTTCTTGTCACCGTAAACGCCGCCGAGGTTCAGCAGGTCCTCCGCGTTTATCGCTGCGTGCACATCTGCAGGAATCTTGGAACCCCGCCAGACTTTGACAGGCAGATCTTCTTGCTTCATGCCCTTTTCAAGCATGCCCCGGCGGTATTCAATCTGTTCGAGGTCTTGGATCATTTTCCACCTCTTCATCCGGGTGCCTCACACCCTGTGCGTATGGTCTGTCAGACCAGCATGAAAGGTTGAATGTAAGCGCTCGGGCCAGTTCGCTTGGCAGTGGCAGTCTGCATGCAATGGCTTCAGAAGTCGCCTCGTCAAACTCAAACTTCTGGCCCATAACAACCTGAAACCAGCGTTCCCGGTCACGCAGCACCCGAAACATTTTCTCGTCCGCGCTGCCCGCAAGAAACGGCTCGTACACCTCAATTGACCGAGAACACACCTCCGCCTTGCAGCGAACACGGTCAAGACGCCCGGTTCGTTGCTCCAGAGTGCTCGGATTCCAGCAGAGATCATGGTGAATAATATGACGGCAGAACCGATGCAGGTCCACACCTTCGCCCATGACCGAACTGCTTACAAGAATTTCCGGAAATAAGGGGCTGTTGAATGCCAGCATCAGGCGGTCCCTGATTACCGTCTTCGTCTCGCCATAGACCATGCGGACCAAAGGCATTACGCGGTAACTGCCGTCGTCCGTTTCATCCTCAACGCCGTCATCATCGGCATGGTCCAACCGCCTTGGTTTGGAGTAGATACTGACGGCATCGAGATACTCCAACAAGGGATTTTCCGATTCGTCAGATTCCTCGTGTTCCTTCAGTACCAAACGGCGTTCGGCGCGTTCCGCGAGTTCGCTGGCGAAATCGAGGAATTGGCTGATCCGCCCAAGATAAGTCTGGTTTGACGCGTCCTTTTCCTCGAGGATGGCGTGCCGCAGAGCATCTATTCCCCTGGCAATGATGTCGCGGCGGGTCTCGCGTTCACCCAAAGCATCACGTACGTGCGGATCGTTGAGGGGCAGGTAGCGGGCAACGAACGCCGGAGACCGGAAATACGCCATCAGAACTCCAAGAAGTTGCTCCCGATAGGGCCGGAGGATTGTGTAATGCGGCTTGTCCATCGCGGCATCCAATAGCGAGAGAATCTCTCGATTGAAGGGGCTCTCAATGTCGGAGAGACGACGGACAATCCGGGCAAGCCAGCTCTGGACGTCTGAAGACTGCCGTCGGGCGTCCAGACCGAGCTTCTCGCCGGCGATGTCTATGATCCTCTGGTTGACCTCCTCGCGCAGGTGCTCAGCGAGAGCGCGCGCCGTCTGGATGTAGAAGCAGAAGACCAGAACCTTCTCGCCAGCAAGCCAAAGGTCAACGGCGCGCTCCACGGTAGCCAGGATTTTGGGATGGGCCATTCGCAATTCCCTGGACGCCTCGCGGGAAGGAATAAGCAGCGCGATCTGTTCTTCATACCACTGTGTCGGGACCAACCACGACGAGCCTTCCGTCTTGGCGGCCAGTCCGTCGTCATAGTCCTTCGTTGTGCTGCGCCCGTCCCTCGTGTGGTGAAACGCTTCGTAGGAACTGGCCAAGCCTTCCGCAAAGAACGCCCTCGTGCCAGCGGATTGCGCGAGCTGGCCCTGAGCCCTCGCGGTAATGAGGAACGGAAGCAATGCTCGCTCGTGAATGGGTAGACCTTCAACCGCATGGTGAGCGCTACTGGCACCACAGCTTCCGATGGCCTTGCCAACCAGCAGATTGCGCCGAGGGATTGCGGCCGTGCCTGGCAGGAGCGGCAAGCGATTGTGTCGGATCAGCCATGGTTTCAGCAGTTGCTCGGCATGCTCTTTTGTCGTGGAACAATCCTGGTAGGCCTGAACCATCTGCTGTTCCCAAGCGTCTGTTTGTGCTGCCTCGATGCGGCTCCACCATTTAAGAACTCGTTGCTCTTCATCCCCATCTTGCTTGGTACTGCCGAGCATGTCGGCCCGCAGCTTTCCCCAGTGTCGGTCAAATCGTCTTCCCGCCAGACGGTTACGGTCGAGCGCCTGCTCCAGTTTGATCATTGTTGCCATGAATTCTTCGCGGCTTCCGGCAGGCGCGTCCTTTGACGACCATCGCACGGCGGCAAAACTTCGCAGAACGCGGATGAGTTCCTGATGCCCCAGTTGGAAAGGCGTCGCAGTGAGGAACACCATTCGGTCGAACTTGTCCTTCAGCAATGCAACGTCATCTTCGCTTCCCTGACGGAAGAGCTGTGCTAGGCGCGTTGAATCGTTTTTGGCGTGATGAGCCTCGTCAAGTATTAAGAGGGGGGATCGCCAGCGGACGAGGTTCAGCCATTGCTTATAAGCATTATGGCACGCGTCGCTGAATCTCCGCCGCACCTGCCTGCGGAGGGGCGTCTTGACGGATTCTGGTCGCCACCCAGGGAGTTCACGCAAGATGCTACACAGATCCGTCCAGTCGATCCGATGGGCGTCTCTCGCCAATCGGTCAGGAATCGGATCATCGTCCTCCTCGGAAAGAATGTTCTCCTCTACAAGGATGCGTTTCCAATCGAGAACGTCGGAATGCATCAAACGACGAGTGACCTCTTCCGTGAGGCGATAGTTTGAGAATTGACGGACCAAGTCGGCCGCCCAGCGATAGAGTCGGCGCTTCTGCGTATCGCTGAGTTTCGTCATGCCACGGGCAAGACGGATCATTGCCAGCTTTACCCAGGGATCGTTGAGCCCCCGAGAGAAACAGCCCGTCGTAATGAACACAAGGTGGGTACGCCGATCCACGCGGTCATCCAGGAGCTTGAAAAACTCCGTCGGCGTGTGGGCGTACTCGTCCCGCACCCAATCCAGCGCGTGATTACGCACGCAGTGTGTCTTGAATTGTTCCCAGTCCCGTTGCCATTTCTGGCGCAATCCCGCCGGCACCATGACCACGACGGGGCAATGTGTCCGCCGCGTTGACGCAATGACCGAGGCAACAACAGCCATTGCGACGTAAGTCTTACCCATGCCGACCTCGTCGGCCAGCAACACGCCGGGTTGCACGCGGAGCCGTTCCAGAATGATTCTGGCCGTCTCGGCTTGACGCTGAGCGTCAGCGGGATTGATCTGGGCTTTGCCCAAACCTTCCAGTTCGATGATATCGCCCGCTATGGACCACTCGACCGGCACTGGCTATTCCTCCTCCGCTACCTTCAGGAGTCTCGCGTTTTCCGAAAGGGACGCCTCAAGATAGCGGGACAATTCCTCGGGTAAGGGGCCCGACTGCTCGCGAATCCGCTGAATCACCGCTCTGATTCTTTCACGGGCTTCATGGAACAGCGGCATGGCCCACTTGCCATCTCGCCCACAGGAGCGGCGCACCTGTTTGCCGACATGACCAACCGACAGAAGCATCTCGGCCAGGACATAGAGCTGATACCCGGTTTCCGCCCCCGAGGGGTGTCCACCCTCATGACCGTTCTCGCTGCTGGACAAAGTTTCGGCCAGATGAACCGGGCCGAGCGGATCACGCAGGAGTCTGTAACGAATGGCATCCGGCGTTGGCGAAGTCCGAGCAATGCGGTCAGCCATAGCGGCAAGGGCTCGCCCAAACCGACGCACTCGATACAAGACATAGTTGGACGTGTCCACAGCACGCAGCGATTCGATGGCCGCATCGGTGCTGGTGTTTCGTTTGCGCCATGCATCCTGCTTCTCGATCCACTCGGCGGGGGTTCGGCCGCTCAGCAGACACTCGATGATACCGTCCACGGAGAGGCCACGGAACTCCTCTGGAGGAAGCAGGTCGGTGTCCCTGTCCTCGACGGCCACTGCCAGAAACGCCTCCTGGCGGGCGGCATCCTTGTCTGTCCAACTCACTCGTAAGGCGGTGAGATGAACTCCGCGCGATCTCTCGTCCAACGTAAGTAATAGTGTGGTTCCGTCGGGCGCGCATGACGCCCGTGAGAACAGCGAGACCGACTGCTCGGCAGATTGTCCAGCGAGACTGATGCTCCAGTCCGCTGGTTCCGGCTGGGTGCGGTCAATACCAACGCGGAGTTCGCCCGTTGTCTGTGAGTAACTTGCGCAGGCGAAGAACGCGGGTAGATGCGGCTTGGCCGAGGGAGCGTCTTCCGGAGCCTGTTCAGGGTCCTGCCAGACGATATCGTCCACGCCGACCGGGGCATCCCATGAGACCGGAACCCCCAGTCGGTCGTCGAACGTCTGACCATCTCGTTTCTCGTCTGCCTTGTCCTCAAAGACAAGATTGGCTTCGCAGTTAAACACGCCAATCCCCATCCCGTGGGGCGTGAAGTTGCTCGACCCAGCCATCAACAAGTCATGGGAGTCGCCCTCGATGAGAATCGCCTTGGCATGCAAGTCGCGTGGCCTTTCATCTACTTCGTCAACGCACATCGGCACGAGGAGCACGCGAGCATTCTTGCCGAATCGTTTCTTCCAGCACTGACCGAAGTGTTGGGGTAGAGGAACGATACGACGTTTTGCGCCCTCTGGCGCTGGTGCCTCCGGGACGATCAACCACCCTTCGGCATCCCGCGCCATGGGCAGTTCCCGCATGCTGTGCAGCACGGTATCCTCACCATTGGTCTGCTGTCCCACAAAGGGGGTCATGACAGTCAACCGAACGACTCGGCGCGGTAACCACATCTGTATCAACTGCTTCAACGCAGATTGCGCGGAACCTGACGCAGGCGTGGGGTGGCTGACAACGAGGCCCGCCCGAGGTCTCTCCCTCGGGCTGAAATCCTGCGGAGCGCTCGACCAACGCCGGACTCGCGCCCGTATCTGCCCGGTCGTCTCGAGGATACGCTGGGTTGCGGCGGGCAGCGTCCGCGACCAAGCGCAGAGAGTATCGATGAAGGCAAGCGCGTCGCGCAGCACACTCAGCGGAGCCGACATGGGGGCGTCGAAGAAATCCAGTGCCGCAAACAACTCCCGATTTCGGCGGTAGCCCTGGCGCGTCAGATTCGCCGATCCCACGATGAGACGAACGAGCCGTTCCCATACCAAGACCGTCACTTTCGCATGCTGAATGCCCCCCGGCACTTGAATCGGCAATTGATCCCACTGAAGCGTTGTCTGGCGCGGATCGAACTTGGACGCGTCCACGAGAACGCCCACGTGGGTGGTTGCGAGTGATTCTTCCCGCTCGATGATGAAAGTTCGTTCGTTCTCGGTGTGATCGAAGCACAGACCGAGGAAGCGAGGAAGGAGTTCAGCCTCGAAGAAGCTGGCATCAAACTCAAACGTGGTCGCCACGCAAAAGACAGGTTCACCTACTCCGCCCTTCAGACCGTTATCGGCCGGAGGCTTCCAATAATCCGCCAGAGGTGGTTCCTCGACCGTTTTACGCCTCCCCATCGGGCACCTCGACGCCTGATAGGCCAAGCTCGGCAAGGAAACTGTAAGCATTCGGCACGCGGAAGGTATGCAGATACCTCACCTGCGACTGCGGTGGTACGTCGCTCGCCAGACCGAACCCCGGCATGAGCGTCCACCGCTCGCCAGGCTCAATCCACATGCCTTTTCCCTTCGATGTCTGAACATCTCGATGCCGGGCCATGATAATTTCGATCAGACGAGCCGGGCTTTCCCCGCCGGTCGTTGCTTGCGATGCGATGACATCCAGAGGCTCAAGGGGATTTCGGTCAGCAATCTGTGGAGCGGCAGGAATTTTCTCTATGAGATCGCGCAGTCGGCGTGCGGCTCCAGGCAAATGTCGACACAAGGAACGAAAGACTGGGAGCAACTGCTTGTCTGCCTCGATCTCCAAAGGCTTTGCCTGGCCACCTCGCCGTGTCAGCCCCCACAGCAGACAATTGAAGGCCGTCTCAAAATGGCTGGCGACTTCCTCGTAAGCATCCGCCAATCGAATGGTCAGATCTATAACCCTGTCGGTCTCGCGCTCGTTCACCGATAACGCAGGAAGTAAGGCTTCAATCAACACCTTGCGGTCTTGTTCACCGCGTCCGCCATCGCTGGCCCCACGGTACACTGCGATGGCGGTCGGTTCGCATAACAGTTCAATGCATCTGCCACGGATGGGATCGCCGCCGAGAAGACCGCGAAGTATGGTGCGTTCCTGATTGCCGACATTATCAGGTCGCAATGGTTCCGCCAGTTCTTGCCACCCGGACCAGCCGGGGCTTCTCCACTGTTGATCTACAAGATGGGCCACCGTGGCCTGCGTGAATCGGTCGAGCCACTGTTTACCGGTCGAACCACTGTTGTCCTCATCAAGCAGTCCTGGCAGTTCTTCGTCAGCAGACCATGCCAGAAGCAGTTCTTCTCCGTTACGACCGAGCAAGTCGTCCTCATCGATCACTCCGAGTTGCCTGGCCAGCCGCGCAACGACTCCGTACGGGCCGTTGACCGCTTGGCCTTTCAGGAAGTTTGTCCTTCCCAAAAGGGTGTCGCCGGAGAGAAGAGCCCTCCTCGCGAGCAAACTACCCGGAAGCCTTCGAGTTGCTTTCTGCCAATTCTCAGGGTCTTTCACGTGCTGGCGCACCACAGCCGAGACAAAAAGCCGTTCAAAGCTCAAGCGGGCCGCCAGACTACCATCTTCCAAACTGCTGAGTTTGCTCTTTGATCGTTCCGCCACCAATGCGGCCACGGCCACAAATGTCAACAGCCGCGGCCTCCACATGCGCGCCGTGAAGCCGGGAAACAGGACCTCCGCGATGCGCTCAGCCGGTCCGAGGGTGCCCAGAGGATCAATGCTGCCCGGCGGGTCCTCCGCTGGGTCCAAGGGTGTTGCGCGGGGCAGGTATCTTGCGGAGAGTGACATTCAGATTGCCTCATAGGGACTTGTTCCAGTGCGAAACCATCCCTCGACCTGGGGATCGCGCAGGTTCGGGTTGCCCTGGATGAAGGGCCTCGAGGTGTTGAAGAATCTGGCTATTTCCTCGTTAGTCATCTCTTTGTGAACCTTCCGGCTGATCTGCGCCTAACTCTCGTCATGAAATCTCCCTATTCCCCAGCAACTTGAAGGGGCTCACAGGGGGGTCGTATTCGTTCCAGTGGCGTTGTCTTACATCCTCGTCAAGCAGGCTCCAGTCCGTTCTATTGGCATGGGAGTGACTTCGGCAATCCAGTCCGCCGGGAGCAGAAATGCCACATTGATCCGTCAGGATAAAACGGTCATGCATCGACTCAGAACCAGGTAAGGATTCCCAGAGGAACACCCTGAAACGATGGCCATCCACCGCTATCAGCGGCCGAAGCTTTTGTTCCCAGCCGGCGAGGTGGTCTGCAACGGTTTGCCCATCGGGCCTCTGTTTACCCGCTTCCGCATGGATATCGATACGCCCTTGAAGCCTCGCATGCCCTCTTTGTCCCAAAACGTTCGAGCAGATGGTAACCGTGTCGAGGTAGCGTGATTCATGCGAGTTCAGCCAGGGGTCGATAAGCGCCAGAGATTTCGCATGACGCAATATCGGAGCAAGAGCGGCGCGGTAGTCGGCATCCGATTTGGTTAGAGACAATGTCCTCCTCCGCCTGCCGTTCCACTGCGCTGAATCCAAAGAGCCAAAGAACTCGACCAAGGCGTCGCATTCGCGGCCGCAACCCTCTATTAACGGTTGGCTCAGGACAATGGCGTGAAAGGGAATCCGGTCATGCGAATCGAATGCCAGGTTCAACCATTCCGTATCATTGCCGGGATCGCCAGCCATGCACTTCGGATGTCGAACCAGCCGATGCCGATCATGCAGCACCGAAAGACATGTAAGTACCTTATCTTTCAACGCGGGTGAAAGCGTCGTGGTCCGCTTCTCTGTTACATGACGTAACCACCGATCCTTATGGAGGTTTGCCAATAGGCCGTTTTCGGCTATCCCCCGCAAAAGTTCGACCAGAATAATGCCTGCTCTGCCGTCTGAGTTGGCTACGGATGCGTCGAACAGGTCAGGCGTCATGGCAAATTCATAAAGCACGGGTAGCTCCTCCTTTACGCAAACCGTTCCCGGTAGCCTTCTTCAAAGAAGCCGCCCGGCCACGCGTCCAGGAGCTGACCTTCTTCATCTAATTCCAGGTGGCGCACCGCCGATGATGTTCCTTTCGGCTGTACAAACAACACGCACACGTCCTTCGGAGTGATAGGTGGAACTCCTTCAGGCAGTTCGTCGTTGCTGGTTTCACGCATCCGACGCATTACCCGCAAAAGCAAGTGTTCGCTATGCGTTTCAATCAAGAACCTGTTCCTGCCTGGGCCAAGCGCAGATTGGATGAAAACGTCTCCCAAGTCGGCCTGGAGCGCTGGGTGCAAATGGATTTCCGGTTGCTCGATGGCGATGATCTGGTTTTTTGATGCATACGAGGTTACAAGCACAGGTAAAACCTGGCTTACGCCAATTCCCACGTCCCGGTGGCTGACAATCGTATTACTTCGCATATCGACAAGGTTGAGTTCCTGAACTTCGGTGAGCTTTGCTTCGTTCTGTTTTATTTTTTCCAGCGCAGTATAGAGTTCACCGAAAAGGTCCCAATCATAAGGTTCTTCACCAGTGAATCTCTGCTCCAGTGTTTCAATGATTTTGGTGTAATCCGGATCAAGGTCGTCTATTGTTAGCAGATGGCGTATGCGAAGTTCGTATGGCGTCTGGAGTCGGTCAGGTGCGGAGAGCCATTCATTAACCAGTTTCCGAACACTTGCGTCACGACGAATCACGTCCCACGCGTAGCCCCCTCCGGCATACCAGTTCGGATCGTGGTGCTGAGAAAAGGCCAGATGGCGCGGCGGATAAGACCGCAATGGACCCAAGTATCTGAGCCGCGATAGTTCGCCTGCGACCACCTGCCCGACGCCTCTTAGAATCTCGTCGATCTTGCGGGGAAGGAATGAACGTACTGCCGCGCTCAACTCCTCTTTTCTGCGGGCTTTGCTGATCGTAAAAAGCCTAGCCTGACCGCCCGGGCTGAAAACATTTGATTCCGCCAATCCGTCCGGCAAAAACTGCGTGCTCTTTGCCACCACCTCCGGGACAAGCTCCGCAATCGCCTCATCAAGGCCCTCAAAGTCTTCCGGGTGAATCGTTTCGGTCGTTGTAGAAAGCAGGACCATCGCCTTTATAACTTCCCGAAATACAGGATGTTCGTGATCCAAGCGGTCGAGCTGAAGCTTACCGTCTCTGCGGCGACTCATCCGGAGAAGGCTCTGACCATCGGCGAGAAGTTCATAGGTGTGAATTTCAGGAATTGACTCCGGGAGCGGGTGGTCTTGATCGTCCAGACTAATGCCAAGATTGAGGAGCATCGTGACCTGCTTCACGGGCGCGAAGAGTTCCGCGAGCCGGTCCTTGAATGAACTCGTATCCAGGTCCATGGCCCACTCGACCCGTCGATTGGCCTCACGCCTGTGGACATACTGGCGGAATCCACCCAAATCCACCGATTCGCCACCCACATTGGTGCGATGAACATCCAGATCGCCCGTCTCCTGCGCATGACGGGCGAGAATCACGCTATGCAGCACGCTCGATTTCCCGGAACTGTTCGCACCATAGATCAAGGTCAAGGGACGGACGGGAATTCGCTGCGATTCTGCAAAGGCCTTGAAATTTCCGATTCGTAAAGCAGTCAGCATGGTTATCTCGTCCCCTTCCAGATCTGCAAAATATACGTGAGCCAGGAATCGGTCCGGAGTAGAAGGGCGCGGAGCTGTTCATCCGTCAATTCCGGATCGAGTTCGTGGACACGATTGAAAAACTCCACGAGTTTCACCAGCGCACGCGTGTCTTGAACGACGAAGTCGGTCAGAGGCTCATGGTTGAGGCCGCGACAAACGTACAGCACGCGCGCTCTTCGAGTCGGCCGCCCCTCGTGGAGCAGGTCTTTATCATCCGTCGATACCCATGTGAGCACATGTTCGTCCGGGGCCAGGTGACGCAACAAGTGGTTCCAGAACTCTCTCAACGAGGAAAGAATGTGCCTCGCTCTATCGGCGTTTCTCCCACGGAGGGCATCGTGTGCGCCGATATACGGTCTCGCCAGTGCGGGATCGACGGCCTGCAGCAATCCGATACAGCCGGAGGTTTCCTGCTCCACTTCGGCGATCAACTGAACGACGGATGCATCATCCTCATCCTCCGGCTCTTCTGGAACCCGGATCGCGTCTAATGCGTAGCCAGTGATGAAGACCTCACGCGTTGCTCCGGGTAGCGCAAACGTCGGCAGATGCGTCACGTCTGGAAGGACACGAATGGATGCGGCCAGCCTTTCATAGGTCGACGTCACATTGTCTATCACGTCCTGGAACTTCAGAAAGGCCGGCTCCGGTAATGCCATGGCTTGTCGCATGGCATTAAAGTCAATCCCGGCAAAAAGCCGCTCGGAGACAGTCATCCGATAGGCTATATCACCGAGAGACAACTTGGCCGCTGCCTGAAGCTGTACGACGCTGTCCTGTATCGGCTTGATCCCTTCAAGCCATGTCTGATGGGTTCGCTTGATATCCTCAAAGACGCGGCTTGATGCGGTGGCTTGGTCGATGAGATCTTGCCAGCGCTGATTTGCTTGGACGATCTCGGCCAGATGTGAGGAAGCAAGTCCGGAAAGCTCGATGGAACGTGAGATCTCCAAGTGCTGACGCCTGATCGGCTCAAGCGCCCGCTCCATCTGTTCATAGACGCTGAGATAGGACGGCTTGAGCGCGCGGTTCAAGCGTTCCATATCCTCCTGGAGCTTCAGGTAGGCTGGCCGGAAATGTCGAAGATCGTCGTCCATGCTACTTCCTTCAACGCCTCATTTCTTGCGCCGGTTGTAAGGTGATTGATTTGTCGGCTTGAGCGAGATGTCCTCTTCGCTTGCCTTGGACCGGATCGAGTCTTCCGTCCGTCCGAGTTTGAGACCGATCACCCGTGTGGGGGTGTTCTGGTCAACAAGTTTTTCCAACTGCTGAACCTGCTTGTCGGTCCAGGGTTTGCCGTGGTTTTCTGGCTTCTTGGGCATAATGCACCTCCATCAATCTTGGTTTGTGATAAAGCCGAAACCGCGCAGTCCTTTGAGAGCGGTTTCGATATGTGTGTCTGAGAACTCATCCCTGTTTAATTTCGGCACCCACTCCGGATGCTTCTGGATGACATCCTTAATGGTCTCGACCGTAGCAGGATGTCCGGCTGCCTTCAGTTCGAAGGATGCATCGAGGACGGTGGCCCAGCGTTCAAGAGCGCGGTAGCCCCATCCCTTCATCTGGTCGAGCATCTCGTCAACCTTTGCCTTTGCAGGACCTAAAAGCTTCTCGGCTTGCTCGATGGCTTTGGAAACGTTTGTTCCCGGCTTTACGGGTTTCAGATCGCCTTTTCCCCGGAGGAGAACCAGCCACTTACTCTTCTGAGCAAGGCTCAGGAACTTGTGGATTTCATCGTCAAGCGGCCCAGCGGCGCGCTTCATGAATGTCTCGGTGAGTTCGATCTCTGCCTTTTGCTGTACCAAATAAAAGAGCTTGGCGAGCTTCACCCTTCCCATGGGGCGGTCGGGCGCATGGCAACGGTCGGTGATATACGCAGCCAATGCTGCCTTGTTGTACATGTCATGACCGGCATGGCGTTTCGATCCGACCTCTGGTGATTTGCTCTGCGTTGACGGGCAATCAAGAGCTTTGGCCTGGGCTTCCATCTCCGCCAGGAGTTCCTTCATATGCGCCTCGCGCCACTTGACCGTGAGGTCGCCGGTAAAGGCACGGTGAAGCAAGACGGCAAAGGTCTGGTCGAGGGTTTCTCCTGAGCGCACCCGCTGTGCTCTCAGAGACAGGAGGTTTTGGAATGCGGTCGTGAACATTTGAAGCGATCTTTCGCCCGGCAACGGAATGCGAAGGGCTGCAAGTGAAGACTGAGCCACCGCAGATTGGTTGACCCATCTCTTGGCAATGGAAGGGAAGAACCTCTTCGACCATAGGAGGTGGAGGAAACCAGCAAGGTACTCTGGGGTAATGCGCGAGTCTGATACGCGAAGGCGGATTAGATGATTGCTGAATAGGTAGGTTCGTTCATCGGGAGGCAAGAATAGACAGGTCTTGCCGATCTTGTCCTCGCTGTTCGTGCCCATGAAAAGCACGTCTTTCTCCATTAGCCGATACCGTTCAGTATCACGGTCAAACGGGACGGTCCGGACAAGTTCCAGATTTAGCACGCCTGCATCGTCGATGTTGTTCATGCGGAGGTGCGGAACGCCATCCTCAACATCCTTTTCGCCACAGGCAAATCCGTTCTGCAGGTCTACTTCAAGCTCAGAAAGAGGGACACCCTCGCCGGAGCTTATCAGTGCCAGAGGATCGCCAAACACTCTGTAAAAGAGCGCGGGGAGAATGCGGGCGGCTTTGGCATCGGCCTCAGCGCGCTTCTTACGTAACGCATCAGCCTGATCGAGAATTTCGACAATGCGGTGTTGCTCGAAGAGAGGAGGCAGTGGAATGCGGTGCTTCCAGAACTTCGTCATTATGATGCGAGGCATCTTTACGCCAGCGACAGCCACATTAGCGAATCCCAAAAAATGATTTGAGCGCAGGTAGTAGGTTAAGTAGCGACGATCAAGAAGGTCCTTGCGAGGCCTCAGCGGGATCAGTTCTGTAGTCGCAATTCCCGGTTCCGTTGGGCATATTACTTTGTTGAGGTATGGACGAAGTTTTGAATAGAGGACATTGCCATCATCAAACACAATAGTCGACGGTCCAGCCGTAGATGCAGGTGCGATCTTCTTGTTAACTATATTTCCCGTATGGCTTTCGACTTGGTCCAATGTTAGATGCCATACCGGTTCATCTGGCGAGAACCGAATATTTGGCGTCTGCGCTGGTGCTATCTCTTTGAGAGGTACTGTTGGCCACTTCATTCCGCTGCCTCCACTTCCCGAAGCAGTTTCTCCAGCCTCCCTGCAATGTCACGTTCGATGGTTAGAGTTTCCCGGATAAGCTGCGCAGGGTCGTCAGCCGGTGCCTTTTCGGCGATCTGCGGCTTGTAGCGGCCGGCGGCAAGGTTGTAATCATTTTCGGCAACAGATTTGATGGTTGCCCACCAGCAGCGCGGCTCGTCGCTTCCGGGTTGCAAAAGGGTTCCGGCTTCGACACCCGGCGGATTCGAGAACTTCGATTCCTTGTAGGCCTTCCACTTCTCGAGCAGGTCAGGAATGTCGTTCCGTTCGGGGGTTTCAGGTCTGCCGCCACCGGCAATCTTGTCCGGGTCGAAACCGTCCGCACGCACCTCGTAGAACCAGACCTTTTCCTTATGCTTGGTCTTTTTGTCCTTTTTAGCGCCCGAAGCCGGCCTGCGAAAAACGAGGACCCCGGTCTTTACGCCCGCGTAGGGTTTGAATACTCCAGCAGGCAGGGATACCACAGCCAACAGGTCGAAATCCTCGATCAGCTTGCGCCGAAGTTCCACGTGCGCCGAGGTCGAGCCGAAAAGCAGCCCTTCGGGCACCACCACAGCGCACTGGCCGCCCGGAGCCAGGGCCTCCATCATCACCCCCAGAAAGAGCAGCTCGCTCTTCTTGGAGTTGGTGGGGAGGTCCTTGCGGATGGATTCCTTGGGGAGCACACCGGCAAAGGGTGGATTGGAAAGGATCACTTTGTAGCGGCGGTTCAGATCATCCTCGGTGAGACCGCCCATATCGGAAAGCGTATTGGCACGCTTGACGTTGGCCTGACGGATGCCGTGCAGCACCAGATTCATCATGGCGATGCGCATCATCTGGCGCGATACGTCGATGCCATAGATAGACCTCTCCAAAAGCTCCCAGTTGGGAACCTTTTCGCCTGGACCCTTTCGGTAGGTCTGCAACGTCGGGATGTCCTTCTTCGCCTCCTTGATGGACTGGTCGCGCTTTTCCAGCCACTCCTCGCCGTAGATGGGTACTTCCTGAGGCTCGGTCGAGTATCTGGCCAGGATGTACTCGACGGCATCGATGAGGAAGCCGCCGGTACCGCAAGCCGGGTCATAGATCGTATCCCCGAGGTTGGGGTCCACCATCTCGACCATCATGGTTCGGATCTGGCGGGGCGTTCGAAATTGACCGTTCAGAGCGGACTGCCCCAGGTGGGTCAGCATGTACTCGAAGATGTCGCCCTTCACGTCGGTGCCGAGCTTGGCGAAGTCGATGCCGTCGATCTCGTCCACCACTTGCTTGAGCACATTGGGGTCAACGACCTCAAGCACGGCGTCGCGGAAATACTCGGCGATCTGCGGCTCCTCCTTCACCAGCGAAGCCATATAGGGAAAAACGTGGTCGCGCACGAAGTCGCGCAGATCCGTACCACTCTTGAAACGCCACTTGGACCAACGGAAACGTTCGGCCTGTTTCGGGTAGAGCAGTTTGCCGTTACCGTTGGTCTGTTTGCCCATGAGCCGCTCTTTAAGTTCGCGGCTGGATTCCTCCTCGTCGAGCAGCTTGAGGTAAATCAGATATGAAATCTGCTCGATATAGGTAACCGGATTGGTCACACCGCCTGCCCAAAGGATGTCGGTGATCCGGTTCAATTTTCTGCGTAAATCCTGGTTCATCGCTGCTCCTTATGCGACCTTCTTCATGAAGACCGAATCGTTCAAATCCTGGATGATTTCCTTGAGCCCCCTCTCGCCGAAGAGCTCAACGCCCAACTCTGCCGCATTCAAAATGGAAAGTGGCGGCTGGAACAAATCCTCCAGCTCGATGCGGCCGCGGGCGATGCCCCGGTTCTTGAGGAGTGAAAGATACTGCGCCTGCTGGGGTGTGATCGATTTTGCGACCAGCCACGCCTGGAAATTCTCGGTCAATTCCTCTTCGCGGGGTTTGATCTTGAGACTGCCCAGAGCGGCCTTGATGAAATCGATCAGGTTGCCACCCGGCTGGCGGTAGGCCCGGCGAAGGTTCTCCTCGTTGAAATACATTTCAGGCCGGTTCAACCGGTCAGCCAACGCCTTTTCCTCGTCTTCGGTGAGCAATTCTCCCCGTCGCACCTTCTGGATGATCGGGTCATCCTTCACGGCGGATTGAACGCTGGTCTCCCAATTGGTGACATAGTCGCGCTTGTCGACTCGCTCACCCTCCGGCCCTACCTCGACATAGGTAACCGCGTGAAGCCACTCGTCCTCGAGGCCAAGCTCGACAAGGTCGCCTGGCGGCCTGGGTGGTTTGCGTTCGCCGCCAGGAGCATGTCCGCGACCGATGCCGGTGAAGATGTCGGTATCGCTATCGTTGAAGTAGTCGTGGTTACCGAAGAAGTCGTAGATGACGAATTTCTGCTTCTGGATATGATCTGCGGTACGGGTTCCGCGCCCCCGCATCTGTTGGTAGAGGATGGGGCTGCGTACCCGGCGGCACATTACCAGGTGGAGCACTTCCCGGCAGTCGAAGCCGGTATCGAGCATGCCGACACTAACGGCTACCTGCGGATACTCTTCGCGTTTGAACTTGCGGATGAGATCGTCGGCGTCCGCAACGTCGCTGGTGATAACCTCGGCATACTGACCCTTGAGTTCAGGATGCAGTTCGTTCAGGAAATGGGCCAGCCTCGCGGCATGGTGCTTGGTGATGGCAAAAACGATGGTTTTGCCAGGTCCGGTCTTTTGACCCGGAGCCAACTCTTTGAAGTTCTCCCAGGCGAGCCGGTCGAACTCTTCCATCATCTTGCGGTTCGTATCCTCGTTGGTCCATTTGCGCTCGAAATCGGCGGGATCGTAGGTCTCATCATCGACCTCTGCACCTTCAGCAAGGATTTGGGTGATGCCGGTGGCAAATTTGTAGGGCACCAGAAAACCATCCCGAAACGCCTGCAGGATCGGAAAGGCGAAATCCGGCTGGCCGTCGCGGCACTGATAGAACTGGAACGTGTTCCGCTCGATATAGGCAGAGGGTGTTGCGGTCAACCCTATGTGAAGCGCATCGAAATGCGTGAGCGCGGTCTGCCAGGAGCCGTAGATGGAACGGTGGCATTCGTCGGCGATGACCACATCGAAATAGCCGCTGGTGAATTCCGTGTAACGGCTGATCATCGTCTGGAGCAGACAGACCGTAATCTGTTGTTCCTGCCGGACCATGCCCGGGCGTAGCCAGTAACTGCTGTACTGGTTCAGAATGTCTTGAATGGCTTCGAGCGCCTGTTTGGCAAGCTGCTCCCTGTCTACCAGGAACAGAATGCGCTCGGCGCGTCCGGCCTGGATGAGCCGCTTGATATAGATGGAGACGAGATCCGTCTTGCCTGTGCCGGTGGGTAGTTCAATCAGAAAACGGCGCTTGCCGAGCTCCACGGCGTGGTCCAGCGCCTGCATGGCTTCACGCTGGTAGGGCCGCACCTTCCGGGTCTCGCCTTGGCGAAGGTAATACTCGGGGATTTCTATCGTCGCGAGCGGCTTCCGAGTTGCGCGCATCTCAACCAAACGCTCAAGATCGCGGCGCGAGAAAAAGGAATTGACGATCCGGGCGTCGTCGTTGCCGTAGTCCCAGAAATAGATGAGTTCGCCATTCGTAAGAAAGATGAACGGCGAGCCGATTTTTTTGGCATATGGTAGAGCCTGTTGTTTAGCCGCGTAGGGTTCTATCGCAGATCGTTTCGCTTCAACAATGGCAAGCGGGCGTCCGCGGCGGTCCATTAAGACATAGTCAGCGCGACCGGTTGGGATCTCATCGCCGTCTTTCGTTTTCCAGCTGGGTTTGTACCCATAGGGGGCAACGGGTTCAGAGATCACCCAGGATGTGTCACGAATAGAAACCTCGGTGAGCACCTGCGACTTGTCGGCGGGGTCCCACCCAGCTTGGCGGAGCAGATCGTCGATGACAATCCTCGCATCTGCTTCAGTCGAATAATCCTTCACAGGCGCTCCTCCTGAAAGTCCACCGGACTACTGCCACTCGGGAAAGTAGTCCGCAAGATTCGTATTTCTGAAATAGACCTCGCAGACCAGGCGTCCTCGGTCGATCTTGTGGGCAGTCCGAAGTTCGACTTGCTTCCCATATATGAGCCTCGACAACTTGTCTTTGGCGGTCTGGCCTCCGAAGGTGTGAAGCTCCGGGGCATCGTAGCCCTCCGGGCGGACTCGGGTACCCGTCTCACCGTTCCATTTCCATAGAGGGTTGACCTCGAACGTATCTCCGTCGATGATTGATGTGACCGTAAATGTTGGCATGGCTGCTCCTTTCTGGTTTCGGACCCTTGATCGGTCTGTCTATTCCAGACAGAAAGCAAAGCCCATGCCACTCTTCGACAGGGGTAATAACCAATTGTAATCACTGAGGTTATGTTGCCCCTTGTTCGTTCTGGCATCATCTCAACTTTCAACTCAGGTTGAATCATCTTAAACTCCGGTTTAAGTCTTTGGCTTCGATTGTTGCAAAAACTTGTGCACCGCTTGCGGCGTGATCCCGAGCATTCGAGCCGCTTGGCTTTGGTTGCCATTGGCTGCTTCAAGCGCCCGGAGAATCATTTGCTTCCGAGCGCTCCCGAGAAACTCATCCAATGAGAATCCCTCGTAGGGCTCGGGAAGTGCATCCAGTGGGTCCGCGTAGGTGACCGGTTCCGTGATTAGTAGGTCATCTGCGTCCAAAACATCATTGCGGCAAAGACGAACAGACCTCTCGATGACGTTTTCCAGATCGCGAACATTTCCCGCCCAGTTATGAGATTGCAGCCTGGACAAGGCTTCCGCCGACAACCTCTTGGGTCGTCGCAAGGAGCCATTCAACCTATCGAGAATGTGAAGCGCCAGCTTGGGAATGTCAGAGCGCCTTTCACGGAGCGGAGGAAGCTTGATTTCACCGACGTTGAGCCTATAAAAAAGATCTTCGCGGAATTTACCTTGCCTCACCAGCTTGCGTAAGTCCCGATTCGTCGCACCCACAATCCGCACGTCAACCTTATGCGCCCTGGCTTGCCCAATCGGCTCCACCAGTCCATCTTGCAGAACTCTCAGCAACTTGGCCTGTGCGGGTATGGGAAGCTCTCCGAGCTCATCAAGGAAAAGGGTCCCCTTATCCGCCGTATCAAACTTGCCAACCTGGTCGTTGATCGCGCCAGTAAAGGCTCCTTTCTTGTGACCAAAGAGCAGGCTCTCGACAAGGTCTTCTGGAATTGCCGCACAATTTACAGCGACAAAGATCTCTCGCGGCCTTCCACTCAATCGGTGAATGTACCGTGCGAATAGCTCCTTGCCGGTCCCTGTCTCACCAAAGATGAGGACCGGGGCCTGTGATGGAGCCAGCATGGCACCCATCTCGAGTGAACGCTGCATCGCGGAGTGATCTCCCACAATGCCAAGCTGCACTCTGACGGAATCAACATCGGCTTGGCTTTCTTCAGCAGGAATCGGTCCATCCTGGAACCTGACGGTAGGGAACTCACGCGAGGACAAATCCACCTCGGTCACGAGCGGGTGTTGTTTCGTCACAAAATGCGGTGGTCGCACATGGAGGATGCGGGCGGGAATTTCGCCGGAGGCTGTAAGGAGAACCCAGCAGGCATGCATATGGGGCGTTCCCGACGCGACTGCGACAAAGAAGCGTGCTGAAGAAAAATCCTCGATGATGCGATGAAGATGAGCTCTGAGCCCCCTGAATATCTCTTGGTAATTTGTCGGATCGGCAAGGTTGATTTGGAGAATATGAACCTCGCTGCCGGGATGGGTCTTCTTAATAGCGTCCTTTGTTTCCACGGTAACCTGCTGCGTGCTTGGGGTATCGAAGAGAAAAATATGCGCGAATGAGCGTGTGGATAGGAGAGAAAGGATGGGGCCAGGCTGTTCCTCCTGGTCAACCAATCCCTTGAAATAAGGGTCATGAAATCCTGTAAATGTCAGCAGAACATCCATCATTTCTTCCCCTTATCCGAATTCTGAGAATCGGACTCCGCTGCCCCCCCTGTCTTTACCCACGCGTCCACTTCGTCTTTGCGGAATTTCCAGAGGCGGCCCATACGGTGCGCCGGCATTTGCTTTTCAGATATCCATTTATAGACCGTATCCCGCTTGATGCCGAGATAGGCCGCGATCTCATCTACGGAAAGCCATCGATCTTCCATTACTGACTCCAGTCGCACAGTGTCTCGTCCCATCCTTAACGGCCTCAGTCCTTCGGTTATGCCAAAAGCCCGGTGCAAGATAGCCCCATTGGCTTCCATCCTGTCCGAACAGAACAAACTGGCATATATTATACGAAAGTCGGACTGCGTGTCAAGGGGTTTTTCTGAGTTTCTTCGGATTTGACCGAGCGGAAGCTACCGGGGCCAGCGATCCCCCATCGCATAGAGCCAAGCGGGAAGCTCGGTCCCGTTGGCATTAGCCGAGACCAGAACCCGGTAGTAGAGGCAGGGACCGCCGCCTGCCTGTGCCGCCTGGCACGGCAGACAGGTAAGTCTGCGTATGCAAGCCTGAAACCACAAGACCCCGAGGGACTGATTTTAATCATGGCCCACGGGGTCTTCTCATCAAACAAGAACCGCCCAAATCAGCGGATTGAATTCTGGCTCCCCGGGCAGGACTCGAACCTGCAACCTACTGGTTAACAGCCAGCCGCTACTGCCGATTGAGCTACCGGGGAATATCTGTTCAAACTTTAGTTTATAAAAGAACCTATCAAAAAATCAACCCTAACCTGCAACCTTTTGTTGCCCTTACAAACAATGAATGGGTATAAATAAACAATAAAACTTCTTTAATGTCAAGTTTTTAAATATGTCTCCATTAAAACTGGTAGCCTGCCCTTACAAATCCAATGACACCATATTTATCAAAAAAGGTTATATTGGAACAAGTCTCGGTTGCCATAGCGCCTATGGAAAAGAAATATCTTTTGAAACCCAAAGGATTATTTATATTTATCATAGTAGATAAACCATAGGTATCCTCTTTTCGCGTCTCACCGAAAACAGGATGTATCTTATCAAATAATGCCCTTTTTACTAAGCCCCTTGTTATGAAATTTACATCTTTATCGGTGTAGATCATGCCAAGAGAGATTTCATAACTGTCATAGCTGTTGCTTGACCCTTTGAATTTACCTTTTTCGTATGTGAAACCAGGGACTAATAAATATTTTTCTGCTATTCGATAATTATAACTTATGCCTGGGGCATGGGCAGTGCCATCCCGCCTTAGGTTAGGGTTTATTTTACCTATATCATCATCTGATATGTCTGTTTGTTGTATCCTGTATGAGAGATTGATATGGGTATCAAAGATGTTATAATATGTGATCTTTCCACCATATTCCCTTGATGATGTGGCGTCTCTGTTGAGTATATATGGATTCTTCCATGCCTTTGATATCAATGATACAAAACCAAAGGCATCTATTGCGCTCTTATTGAATCTCTTCCTTGCTCCCAGTGCAAGGCTGCCTGCCTCCTGGGTTGTGGTGTTTATATAGAACTCTGTAGCACCTTTATCCCTGATATGCTTTATGTCAAAAACAGGAAAAGGGACGATTTTTGTGGCAGCCTTGGGTGACCTCTTAAGGCTTGTGATAGACTGATAGCCATCACCCCAGAGATTATCCGCCTTGTTGACCATTAAAACCCCCATGCCTACATTAAATTGGAAATTGTTTTCAGACATGGCTATTTTGGGTATGCAAAACAAAATCAGGGAGATAGAAATCAAAAAAATTTTTATTTTCAATTTTTCCCCCCTTTATTTTTCATGATTTGTTTATATCAAAAAAAGACGAATAAAGTAAACAAATTTAAAATAAAATCCTTTTTCGTATACAAAATTCTTGACAAAAATTACCTGGGGTAATATAGTTGTGAATAAAAATTGTATACAGTATGCAAAGGGGGAAATTATGGAAGACCATGAAATCTTTAAAAACATAACGGTTTTATCTCTTGAGCAGGCAACGGTTTTACCCTATCTTACCTACAGGTTGTCGCTGGATGGTGCAAGGATTATCCGTATGGAACACCCTATCTATGGTGACCCAAACAGAAGGGTGGGTGAAAACAGACTCAATGAAGACAGGATGTATACTTATTTTCTTGCCATTAATTGCAACAAAGAGGCCATAACCCTTGACCTTGGGACACCAGATGGTGCTGAGGTATTTAAAAAGCTTTTGATAGAATTAAATGTGGACATCTTTGCTACAAATCAGCTTCCGAGAAATTATAAAAAATTAGGTATAGATTATGAAACAGTTAAGGCAATCAAAAAAGATATAATATGGGTAGGGCTTACAGGATTTGGTCCACAGAGCAATGAGGCTGCATATGACCCTATACTGCAGGCAAGAGGGGGGCTTATGGACTTAACCGGTGATAAGGATGGGCCTCCTTATGTCCTTGGTGTGCCCTTACCTGATATGGGGACAAGTGAACATGCCTATGGCCTTATCATGAAGGCGCTTTATAAAAGGGCAGTAACCGGCGAGGGCTCAAGGATTGACCTTTCCATGTTCCAGAGCACCACTTCTTGGCTTACTGTCCCCGTTACACAGACAAAATCTTTCGGCAAAAAGATTACAAGAAGGGGGAATACCCATGAATTCTTTGCCCCTGTAAGTGTTTATAAGACAAAGGATAGCTATGCCTATATAGCAGTAGGTAATGATATACAGTGGGAGAGGATGCTCCAGATAGAGGGTTTTGCATCACTTGCCAAACCTGAATATGCCCGCAATGAAGGCAGGATCAAGGATGTTGATAACCTCAATAAGGCCATTGAGGCTATAACCAAAAATTATACTACTGATGAATTAATCAAGGTTTTTACTGCTGCTACAATACCCATTTCAAGGGTAAACACCATTGAAGAGGTTATGGAAGACCCTTATGTGAAGGAAGAGATGCTATCATCCAAGGATGAAAAGACAGGTCTTACTATCTATCTTGCACCTCCTCCTTTTACTACGAGTTTTGTAAAATCCTTAAACAGAAAGCTTCCCTTCCCCCCAAGGTTTGGCGAACAAAATGAGAAGATATACTGTGAGACCCTTGGTTACACAAAAGAACAGCTTGAGGAGATGAGACAGAAAAAGATTATCTAAGGATTTTTTTCACACGAGGTGCAAATGGAATATAAAACCAAGGAAAGTGTCGTGAGAAAAGGGAGATTTTTGAGGGAACAGGTATATAAAAACCTGAAGGGGAATATCCTAAACGGAGAGCTTTCACCAAACACAAGACTTATAGAAGAGAAACTTGCCGATGAGATGGGAACGAGCAGGACCCCTGTTAGAGAGGCAATACAGAAGCTTGAAAAAGAGGGTCTTATAAAAAAATTACCCAGAGGCGGGTTTATTGTAAGCGAGATAACCGATGAAGATATAGACGAGGTATTTGGGATAAGGGGTATACTTGAAGGCTATGCCGGTTATCTTGCCACATTAAAGGCAGGGGTTGAGGATATAGAAGCCCTCGAAGAGATAGTCCGCAAAGAAGAAGAGTGTATGAAGGACCACAACATGGATGAGATTGTGAGACTCAACACAGAATTTCATGACAGGTTATACAGAACGGCAAAGAGTGAGAGATTATACAATATTATCAATGACTTGAGGGATTTCATATACAGGTTCAGAAAAATTATATTTCGTTTCACCGGCATGGCAGAGATATCCATACAAGACCACAAAGATATGATAAGGTTGATGAAATCAAAAAAGGCATCCAGGGTTGAAAGCCTTATCCGAAGACACATAACAAGGGGAAAGAATCTTATAAAAAAGAATCTGAAAAAAACTATATCAGGATATGGATCTGATTAACAAGATACTTGAAGGTAATGAGGCGAGCGCAGCCCGTCTCATTACCATGATAGAAGAGGGTAAGGAGGATGGATATGAGGTAATTTCCCAGCTCTTGCCATACACAGGCAATGCCCATGTTATAGGCGTAACAGGAGCGCCCGGTGCAGGAAAAAGCAGTATAGTGGATAAGCTTGCTGTCAATTTTTCTGCCTTGGGCAAAAAGATAGGTATTATAGCCATTGACCCTACAAGCACAAAAAGTAACGGTGCATTTCTTGGAGATAGGGTTAGGATGGGTGGAGCAGAAAAGATAGAAGGTGTTTTTATTAGATCTATGGCTCATAGGGGCTACCCTGGGGGGATAGCAAGGGCTACAGTGGGAGCCATATATGTCCTTGAGGGTCTTGGAAAAGACATAATAATCGTTGAGAGTGTTGGTGCAGGACAAACAGAGATCCAGATATCTTCAGTTTGTGATACAGTTATAACAATCTTTACCCCTGATTATGGTGATGAGATACAGCTTATGAAGGCAGGGGTCATAGAGATCGGCGATATTATAGTAATAAATAAATCTGATATGCCCGGTGCCGAAGAGGCAGCAAAAGATATATCTGCCCACGCCATGTCAGGAAATCGATATGGATGGCAGATGCCTGTTGTTATGACACAAGCCCAAAAAGGTGATGGATTGAAGGAGCTTGTGGAGGCTATAGTGTCCCATCGTAAATATCTCCAAGATACAGGTTCATTGATCAGACAAAGAGCGGAAAAGATTAAAAAAATCATGCTTTCTTTTTTAAAGGAAGAAATATGGGCAGATATAATCAAGAAATGGTCTAAAAGACCGGAATTTATGGGGATAGTGGATATGTTGGAAAAAAAGGAACTGGACGTCTATCATGCAGTTTCGAGGGCAGCAAAAATGATAATTTCCGAAGAGGGCATTTGACTTATTAATGGATTTTAATTTCACCAAAGAACAGATTTTTTTTAGAGAGAATTTTACAAAGACCATAGGCGAGATCGTTGCTCCCTATGCTGCAAGGATTGACAAGGAGGATAAGTTTCCCCTTGAGGTATTCAAAAAAATAGGAAGATTGGGTTATTATGGCATCAGATATCCCCAGGATATAGGTGGAATGGGAGCAGACTGCACTACCTTTACTATATTTACAGAGGTGCTTGCCAATGTATCTGTATCTTTTGCAGCCATAGCAACCATGCAATGTCTTATGGGGACTGATTTTCTCTTCCGTTTCGGTAACAGGGATATAAGAGAGAGGGTCTTGATCCCTGCTATTAAGGGAGAAAAGATAGGCACAATTGCATTCACCGAACCTGATTGCGGTTCTGATCTGGGTGCAATAAAGACAAAGGCAATAAAAAAGGGGGATGAGTATATATTAAATGGTAGAAAATTGTGGATTACAAATGCAGAGGTGGCAGATTTTGTAACAGTAGTTGCTACCATTGATCCATCAAAGCGCTTAAATGGACTTGCCTTTTTTCTTGTTGAGAAAGGGACGCCTGGATTCCATAAAGGCCAAAACATAGAAAAGATGTCTGCCCGTGGTTCTGTTACAGGGGAGCTTATATTTGATGATTGCTGTATTCCTGCCTCAAATCTTTTGGGGGAGGAGGGAAAAGGTGCCAGGTATCTTGAGTCAATTCTCAGTGAGATAAGGGTTATGATTGCAGGTCTTGGTATAGGCCTTGCCAGGGCTGCATTTCAGGCAGGATTGAATTATTCAAAACAGAGAGAGGCGTTTGGCAAACCCATAGGAAATTTTCAATTAATTCAGGAAAAGATTGCTGAAATGGAGACAAGGATAAAAACAGCATGGTTACTTACATATTATGCTGCATGGTTAAAGGATCAGGGTCAACCAGCAGTAAAAGAAGCAGCCATGGCAAAGCTTTATTCCACAGAGACAGCAAGCTTTGTGGTGGATCAGGTAACAAGAATATATGGTTCCTATGGGATAGCCAATGAATATCCTGTGGAAAGATATTTTCGAGATGCCAGGTTTCTGCTTTTTGGTGGCGGCACTTCAGAGATATTAAAGACAGTTATAGCAAGGGAGTCTTTAAAAAAATAATGGCTTTTTATTTAAAAGATGAAAAAACTGTTTTTGGAGGGATATATGACAGATGAGCAAAAGAGGATAAAGATCCTTATAGCAAAGCCTGGATTGGACGGCCATGATAGGGGCGCAAAGGTGGTTGCCCAGGCGTTAAAAGAGGCAGGAATGGAGGTGATATACTCTGGTCTGCATAGGACAGTCGATGAGATTATCAATATAGCCGTTCAGGAAGACGTGGATTTTATAGGTCTTTCTATTATGACAGGCGCCCATATCCCCATTACACAAAAACTCATCAAAAAGCTCCAGGATAAAGGCATAACAGATAAAAAGGTATTTGTGGGAGGTGTAATCCCTTCAAGGGATATACCAAAGCTTAAAGAATTAGGGGTTGATGGCATCTTCCCTGGTGGCACACCACTCAATGAAACCATAGAATTTATTAAAAGCAAAGCTCAAAAGGTATAAGGAGGGGTTATGGCTGTAGCTCGTTATATTAAGGATGAAAAAGACCAAATAATAGATGTCATATACGAATCAGGTATACATGTAAAACCTTCCTACTCACCGAAGGATCTTGAGGAGATAGGATTTGAATATGAAAAGGATCTGGCAGACCCAGGTCAGTATCCCTACACAAGGGGTATACATCCCCTTGGATACCGTTCAAGGGCATGGACGACAAGGCAGTATACAGGGTTTGGAACCCCTGCAGAGACCAATGAGCGTTTCAAACTCATGATAGCCCATGGTCAGACAGGCCTAAACGTGGCCTTTGACCTTCCTACCCAGATGGGTTATGACTCAGACGACGAGATGGCAGAGGGAGAGGTAGGAAGGGTTGGCATGGCAGTGGATACCCTGAGGGACTTTGAGATCGCCTTTAAGGATATACGCCTTGATAAGATAGGCAGTGGTCTCACCATAAATGCAGTGGCATCTATAATGCTTGCCATGTATCAGGCAGTGGCTGAAAGATATGGATATGACCCAAAGGTAATATCGGCAACGCCACAGAACGATATATTAAAGGAGATGATAGGTAGGGGTGCATGGATATTTCCTGTGGAGCCTGCTGTAAAGTTGATAGGTGATACCATAGAGTATTCTATGAAGGTGATGCCGAGGACAAACCCTGTCAGTGTCTGCGGATACCATATCCGTGAGTCAGGGGCAACCCCTGCCCAGGAGATTGCCTTTGCCATCCTCATAGCCAATGCATACATAGATAATGTTATTGCAAGGGGATACGACGTAGATGATTTTGTTGGAAGGTTCTCTTTTAATCTCAATGTATTCGGTAATATGTGGGAACAGATTGCCAAATTCAGGGCTGCAAGAAAACTCTGGGCAAGAAACCTGAAGGAGAGATACGGTGTAAAAAAGCCCCAGAACCTATTTTTAAGGGGTCTATTCGGTGGTGGCGGATATGGCCTAACAAAGGCGCAGCCTGAAAACAATATCATGAGAGGTGCATATTATGCCCTTGTGGCAGCCTTATCCGGTGCACAGACAACTGCCTTGTGCAGTTATGATGAGGCATATACAATACCTACACCACACTCTGCATTGATATCATTGAGGACTCTGCAGCTACTAATGGATGAGGTAGGCTTAAGGGATACTGTAGACCCCCTTGCAGGGAGTTATTTTATAGAGACCATTACAAAACAGATGGAGCAGAAGATAGAAGAGGAGATGTTCAAGATAGAAAAATACGGAGGGATAATAAAGGCTGTTGCTGATGGCTATGCCCAGAGGATGGTGGCAAGGCAGGCATATGAAGTAGAGAAGGGCATAGAATCAGGTGAACTTTTCAAGGTGGGAGTAAATATCTATAAAGAAGGCGAGTCTATGGAGGTAGAACTCCATGAATACAACTATGAATCAGCAGAGAAACAGATAGAGAGTTTAAAACAGGTAAAGAGAGAACGTTCATCTACTGATGTGGCAAGAACCCTGAAAGAGCTTGAGAGCGCCACAAAAGCAGGTAAGAACGTGATGCCATATCTTGTGGAATGCTGTAAGGCCTATGCAACTTTAGGCGAGATGACCAATGTATTTAGACAGATATTCGGCGAATTCAAAGAGCCAAGTCTGTTTTAAATGGTAAAAAATTAAGGTTAAGGGGTTTATGGGGTCATGCAGACCAGAATCCGTGAACCCTTAAAATAAGCGGAGGTTATATGGGAGAAAAACACTATCGTTTGGGTTGTGACATAGGAGGGACATTTACCGATTTTGTCTTACTGGATGATGAAACAGGTGAGATAAAGACTGGAAAGTGCCTTACAACACCTAAAGACCCCTCTGATGCCGTTGAAGAGGGCATCAGGGCCTTGGAAAAAACAACCCCTAACTTTGTAGAAAAATTAGATGAGCTGATCCACGGCACTACCCTTGTCATAAATTCCATAATAGAGAGAAAAGGGGCAAAGACCGGTCTTATAACCACCAAGGGCTTCAGGGATATCCTTGAGATAGGCAGGGAGATAAGGTATGCACCTTATGATATATTTGCCGAGTTTCCCAAACCCCTTGTTCCCAGGAGATTCCGTCTTGAGGTGGATGAGAGGATAAGAAGCAACGGCACCGTATTAAAACCCCTTGACAGAGAAGAGGCAAGAAGGGTGGTCAGGGAGCTTATTGACATGGGAGTGGAATCAATAGCAGTATGTCTTATAAATTCCTTTGAAAATCCCATTCATGAAAAGATGATAGAGGATATAATAAAAGAAGAGGCCCCTTGGATATCTACTTCCATATCCTATCGTGTCCTGCCTCAGATTAAAGAATATGAGAGAACGAGCACCACAGTAACCAATGCCTATGTAAAACCTTTGACGGGTCGCTATCTCTCCAAGCTTTCAGATAGATTGGCATCCATTGGATTCAAAGGAAAACTCTTTATAATGCTCAGTAGCGGCGGTATCACCTCTGTGGAGACAGCAGCAGAATTCCCTGTCCGTATCATTGAATCTGGTCCTACTGCTGCAGTTATCGCTGGTCAGTATTACGGTAAACATTTTAATATCCCCGAGATGTTCTGCTTTGATATGGGTGGGACAACGGCAAAATCCTGTCTTATTCAAAAAGGTGTAGCAGGGGTTGTGCCTACCTTTGAGGTAGGACGTGTTCAGAGATTTATGAAGGGAAGCGGGCTTACAATACAGGTTCCGGTTGTAGACCTCATGGAGATAGGTGCAGGCGGTGGTAGCATTGCCAAGGTGAGTAAGCTTGGGACACTTCAGGTAGGACCTGAGAGTTCAGGGGCAGACCCGGGTCCAATATGCTACGGCAGGGGTGGCACAGAACCCTGCGTAACCGATGCAGACCTCCTCCTTGGTTATCTGGATGAAAATTATTTTCTCGGCGGCGAGATGAAACTCGACAAAGAGGCTGCAAGACGTGGAGTAGAGGAAAAGATAGCAAAACCACTGGGTGTTTCCTTTGTGCAGGCCATATGGGGAATCCATGACCTTATAAACGAGACCATGGCAGCAGCGGCCAAGACTCATATTGCAGAAAAAGGAGGCAACCCTAAGATAGTAACCATAGCTGCCTTTGGTGGTGCGGGTCCTGTGCATACCTATGGTCTGGCAAAAAAACTTGAGGCACCCAGGATCATAGTGCCACCCAATGCAGGAGTCGGTTCTGCCATGGGATTCTTTACAGCGCCCAGGGCATTCGACCTCTTGAGGAGTCACAAAATAGCCCTGAGTGCCGTAGATTTTGAAGAAATTGAGAAGATATTCAAGGATATGGAAAAGGAGGCCTTCCAAATATTGAAAAAGGAAACCAGTGATGATGTAATAAGCTTTGAGCGTTCTCTGGATATGCGTTTTGTAGGCCAGGGGTCTGAGGTAAATATACCTGCACCTTTAGGTGATTTTAGAGATTTGAAAAAAGAACAGATACGCAAGCTCTTTGATGATGTGTATGAAAGGCTATATGGAAGGACATACCCTGATTCAGAAGTGGAATTTATAAATTTCAAGATAAGGGCATCACTGCCTGAGAGACTTCTCCAATTACCAAGGATGGAAAGAAAAGATGGTCAATCCTTAGAGGATGCCGTCAAAGGGACGAGGCTTGCATATTCCAATCTGGCAAAGGATTTTATACCGTATACAGTATATGATAGATACAAACTATTCCCTGGTGCCAGCTTTAGGGGTCCTGCCATAATCGAAGAGAGAGAGTCTACCCTTGTTGTTGGTGAGGATGGGTATGTAAAGATGGATGATTTTGGATTCCTCTGGATTGACCTAAAGGAGGTGGAATAATGGGCAAAGTGTTTGATCCAATAACCCTTGAGATTTTATGGCGCAGGCTTATTTCCATTGTGGACGAGGCAGATTCAAGTGTTGCCAGGACAGCATTCTCAAGCCTTTTAAGGGATGCCCATGACTATACCTGTATGTTTACAGATAGGTTTGGAAGGGAGCTTGCACAGGGGACATTTGCAACCCCAGGTCAGTCAGGCGCTATGGCCTTGGGTATAAAAAATCTCGTAAATAAATTCCCTTCAAACTACTATCAGCCCGGCGATGTGTTTATAACAAATGACCCATGGGCACTGGCAGGCCATCTAAACGATGTCTGCGTCATGAGCCCCATATTCTATAAGGACCAGCTCGTGGCATTTACTGCCTGTGTATTTCACCATTCAGATATAGGAGGCAGGGTGGCATCGGATAATCATGATGTCTTTGAGGAGGGTTTATTCATACCATTGGTAAAGCTCTATGATAGAGGTGTGCTCAATGAATCTGTCCTGGAGATGATCAGATGGAATGTAAGGACCCCTGATGAGGTTATAGGAGATATAAGGTCACAGATAGCAGCAAACTATGTATGCTCAGAAAAGATATGTCAGATGCTTAAAGAGAGCAATCTTGAAAACTTAGATGACCTGGCAGATCAAATCATAGGCCTAACAGAGAAGAGCATGAGGGATGAGATAGCAGAGATACCACCAGGTGTATACCATGCAAAAGGGATAGTAGAACAGACTAAAGGGAATGCCGATATAATCATCAATGCCAAAGTAGAGGTAAAGGGAAGCGATATCATAGTTGACCTTGATGGTTCCTCGCCTCAGGTTAACTGGGGTGGTAATGTGGTTTATAATTTTACATATGCATATGTATTTATGGCAATAAAGAGTATGTTCGCCCCTGATATACCCAATAATGATGGTTGCGCCAGACCCATAAAGCTCACGGCACCGGAAGGAACTGTGGTAAACTGCAAGTTTCCAGCAGCAGTGGCAGCAAGGATGCAGATAGGACACTTTATGACAGAGGTGATATACCGTGCCCTTTCAGGTGTCCTGCCTAATAAGGTTATAGCTGGTTCAGGGGGCACACCCGCTGCCATGAATGTCTTCTATGGAAGAAGGCATGATAATAGACCATGGCATTCTGTTATCATAAGGGGCGGAGGCATGGGAGCCGGAGCAAATAATGATGGAAACTATGTCTATATATTCCCTGCCAATGGAGCAAATACACCTGTTGAGATATTTGAGAGCGATACACCCCTTATTGTGGAAAAAAGAGAACTCTTAATAGATTCTGGAGGACCAGGAAGGATGAAGGGAGGTCTCGGCAAGAGGGAGGTTTTTAGAGTCCCCGATGATGAGTATGCACCTATTCCTCCTGTAAACCTGGGGATACAGGCAGGTAGGTATGTATATCCTGCCGAGGGTCTTTTCAACGGAAAAACAGGCAGAAAGGCACAGTTCCTTGTCAATGGAACACCAGGGAATCCTTATGGCCTAACACAATTAAAACCAGGTGATGTGGTAACCATTGATGCCCCTGGTGGAGGAGGCTACAGCGACCCATTTGAAAGGGATCCAGAGATGGTATTGAACGATGTCATAGAGGGTTATGTAAGTATAGAAAGCGCAAGGGATGATTACGGTGTAGTGATAGACGAGTCAACAAAACAAATAGATTGGGAAGCCACTAAAAGGATAAGAAGTAGGTGAATAAAATTTTAAACCTATAAATATAGGAGGCATTAGATATGGGAAGACCATTTGATGCAACAGTAAAAAACGAAAAGGAACTGGAGGCACTTCAGCTTGAGGGACTCAAGTGGACCGTCAATCATGCCTATAATGGCTCTCCAGTTTACAAGAAAAAGATGGATGAGGTGGGGGTTAAACCAAAAGATATCAAGACCCTGGCAGACATAAAAAAACTGCCCTTTACAACCAGTAAAGACCTCCAGGAAGGATATCCATTTCCACTTCTGAGTGTCCCTATGGAAAAGGTAATCCGTATCCACGCATCAAGCGGGACAACAGGGAAGAGAAAGGTTTTGTGTTACACTGCCAAGGATGTGGATGACTGGGCAAATATGTTTGCCCGTTGTTATTCTTATGCAGATTGCACTATAGAGGACAGGATACAGATTGCTGTTGGTTATGGGGTATGGACTGCAGGTTGGGGATTCCAGAATGGCTGCGAACGTTTCGGAGCCATGTCTATACCCATAGGCCCTGGGAATACAGACATGCAGTGTCAGTTCTTCGAGGACTTTGGGACAACTGTTTTGACCTGCACTGCCTCTATGGGTCTTCTCATGTCAGAACTGATAGATGCAAAAGGCTTAAGGGGGAAGATAGCGCTTAAGAAGATGATATTCGGTTCCGAGCGTTCCAGCGATGCCATGAGGAAGAGGATATCCGAGCTTTCAGGTGTTGCCTATGACCAGCTTTTTGACATCCCAGGTATGACGGAATTGTATGGGCCTGGCACAGGCCTTGATTGCCGATACCATACAGGTATCCATTACTGGGCAGATTACTATATACTTGAGATTTTGAATCCTGAAACATTAGAGCCTGTCCCTGAAGGAGAGGTAGGAGAGATGGTGGTGACTACCTTAAGGAAAGAGGCAGCACCTCTTATCCGTTACAGGACAAGGGATCTGACAAGGTTGATACCCGGTGAGTGTCCCTGTGGAAGTCTCATGCCCAGGCACGATAGGCTAATGGGGCGTTCTGATGATATGTTTATATTCAGGGCTGTAAATATTTATCCGAGCCACATAGACCAGATACTATCCAATATAAAAGAAGTGGGCAGTGAATATCAGATTATCCTCTATAGAAAGGAAAAGAGCAGTAAAGACCACATGACCATAAAGGTGGAGAGGGCACAAGGTTTAAAATCCTCCCATGACCTGGACAAATACATAAAAAAGACCATAGAGCATGAGGTGAAAAAACAGATTATGGTGAGTTGTGATGTAGAAGTAGAGGATTATGGAACATTACCTCGTTCTGAGAGAAAGACAAAAAGGGTGTTTGATAACAGAGAGTAAAAAATAGAAAGGAGGTTATTGTGTTAAGTTTTGATTACCATAAACCAACGTCATTGGAAGAGGCAATAAAACTGGCAGGGAGCCTTGATAATGCCAAGTTCATTGCCGGCGGGACAGATGTGATGGTGCTTTTAAGGCAGAAAAAGCTCAGCCCTAAAAACCTCATATCTCTAAGAAATATTAGAGAGCTAAATTATGTAGACACAAAAGCAGGGCTTAAGATTGGTGCCAACATAACCCATGCCATGGTAGCTGATAACGATTTTATAAAGGAGCGTTATACTGCTTTGGCAGAAGCATCTAATGTGGTGGGTTCTCAACAGATAAGGAATGTGGCAACTGTGGTGGGTAATATATGTAATGCAGCACCATCTGCAGATACTGCATGCCCTTTACTCGTTTTTGATGCAAAGGTGGTCATTATGGGCATTTCAGGGGTCAGGGAATTATCTATTGATGATTTCTTCTTTGGTCCTTATAAGGTGGCTATAAAAGAAGGTGAAATAGTGAAAGAATTGGTATTACCAGAATTGAGGCAACATACAGGTTCAGCATACATAAAACATGGACGTCGTGAGGCATTGGATTTGCCCATACTGGGTGTTGCATCAATGGCAACTGTATCATTTAAAGGCAATGAATCACAGATAAAAGAGGCATTTACAAAGGGATATGGATTATCAAAGATTTTGGAATGCCTTGAAAGAGAGGGTGTAGCCTTTGATGACGCACGAATTGCCATGTGCGTCATGGCACCAAGACCAATAAGGGCAAAAAAGGCAGAGGAGGCCATAAAAGGTAAGATGGTCTCTTTAAGCCTTTTAAAAGACATAGGTGAGATAGTAGAATCAGAATGTCAACCGAGAGACAGCATAAGAGGTGAGGCGTGGTATAGGAGACATATTGTGAAGATCCTTGTAAATAGGACCGTTGTAAGATCCATTCAGAGGGCCTTCATTCCTGATAATATGGCATCCATAAATTGGATAGAATAGGGGGTAATAATGAAAAGAGAGATTACTTTCACACTAAATAATGAGGCTGTGGTGGTTGAGGTGGATCCAAGATGGAATCTTCTATATCTACTAAGAGAGGTCTTAGAGCTGACAGGGACAAAGGAGGGTTGCGGTCAGGGTGAGTGCGGCGCATGCACTGTCATAGTGGATGGAGAAGCAGTGAATTCATGTCTTTATCCTGTTATGGAGGCAGAGGGTAAGGTTATTGAAACCATAGAAGGTCTTCAAAGAGGTGGTGGCCTCCATCCTCTTCAGCAGTCATTTATAGAGAATAATGGTGTCCAATGTGGTTATTGCACAAGTGGTATGATCATGTCGGCAAAGGCATTACTGGATAAGATCCCAAAACCTACTGAAGACCAGATAAGGACAAGCATTGCAGGTAATATCTGCCGTTGCACCGGTTATGTTCAGATAGTGGAGTCCATTCAGAAGGCTGCAGAGAAATTGAGTAGATAGATGTTTAAAATAAAAACTTTAAACACCAAACATTTATGGTGTGAGGAGGATCGATGGGAGAAGAATTACTTCATATAGGAAAGGATTTTCCAAGAATAGCAGAGATAAATAAAGTAACAGGCAAGGCGGTTTTTATTGATGAATACAAAAGACCAGGGATGCTTTATGGTAAGATACTTTATAGCACCCATGCCCATGCAAGGATAAAATCCATTAATACAGAAAAGGCAAAGAGATTGCCTGGTGTCCGCGCAGTCATCACTGGTTATGATATACCTGATGTAAGGGTCGGTTTTCTTCAAGATCAAACAGTATTGAAAAGAGATAAGGTCCGTCAGTATAGAGACGAGGTGGCAGCAGTGGCAGCAATAAGTCCCGAGATAGCTGAGGAGGCACTACAGTTGATAGAGGTGGAATATGAGCCCCTACCTGCCATATTTGATCCGGTGGAGGCAATGAAGCCCGATGCCCCCCTTATCCACGAATTTGATGCACGAGGAAGGCCTATAAGGACAAATATACTTCCATTGCCCTGGAAGTTTCAGGAAGGTGATGTGGAAAAGGCAAGGGGTGAATCTGCCTGGACAGTGTTAGATCATGTATCTACCACATGGGTGAATCAGTGTTGCATGGGGACAAGTGGGTGTGTGGCAGAGTTTGACAGTAATAACAACCTCACTTTTGTGAGCCTCACAAACGTCATATTCGGTGCAATTAATAGAATAAAGGCATATTTAGAGAAGATAGGACTTAAGGATAGGCGTATTAGGGTGCTAAATCCAGAGGCAGTAGGTGGAAGCTTTGGCACAAAATTAGATACAGATATATACGAATTTATTTGCATCCAGCTCGCCCTTATCACAAGAAGGCCTGTGAAAATAAGATTTACAAGGGAAGAGGAATTTTTTGCCCTGCCGCCCCGTCAACCTGCCAGGTTCACCATAGAACAGGGTTGCGATAAGGAAGGTAGGCTTACCTTTAGAAAGGTAGATGCACTTCTTGATAACGGTGCATATACATCATGGGGTGCTACAACCCCATCTGTCATGATGCTTCCCATATCCTCCCTCTACGTGGTTCCAAATGTATCATTCCAGGCCACATGTGTGTATACAAACAATATTTATGCCCAGGCAATGAGGGGTTATGGTAACCCTCAAGCATCCTTTGCAGTGGAGACCTCAATGGACCACCTTGCAGAGGTTGCAGGGTTTGATCCTGCAGAGTTCAGACTCATAAACAGAAATCTGCCAAACAGCACAACGCCCATGAAACTTAAAATCACCACATGTCCCCTTAAAGAATGTATAGAAACTGTAAAAGAGAAGATAAAATGGGATGAAAAACGGGGTAAAGGAAAATACAGAGGTGTAGGCATGGCATCTCTTATACATGTGGCAGGTGGTGCACGTGTATATCTCTCAGATGGGACAGGGATAAGGATCAAGGTAAATGAATATGGTGAGGTAGATGTGGTCTCAGGTAGCACAGACCAGGGTCAGGGCTCGCCTACTGTGATTTCCCAGATAGTGGCTGAGGCAACAGGTTTTAGACCTGAGGATGTCAATATTATTATGGCAGACACTGCCTTAGGATTGTGGGATGCAGGAACCCATGCAAGCAGACATACATTTGTTTCAGGAAATGCTGCTATAAGGGCTGGAGAACAGATAAAGAGACAGATACTGGAACTTACTGTTCAGTATCTACCTAAAATAATACAAAAGACCATCAAAGACAAGAAAAGGAAAGACCCAGAATTTAAAGAGCCCGAACTCGATTTTACCCTAATAGATAAACCTGATAAAATGGATATAAAGAATGGTTTTATATTCCCCAAGGCGCAGCCAGACCATCCATATTTCAGGATAGATGCCAAGGAGATATTGAGAAGGGCGCTCCATGTAGGGACAGGGCAAAGCAAAGTAGTGGTGGCAGAGGCGTTCTATGATCCTTCAACAGAGATGCTCAATAACGAGATGAAGGGAAATTACTCTCTTACCTACGCATTCGGCACAGCAGGCGTTGAGGTTGAGGTGGATATAGAGACAGGTGATGTTAAGATTTTAAAACTTGTATCTGCCCACGATGTGGGTAGAGGAATAAACCCCACACTTATTAAGGGCCAGATATACGGTGCAGTATATCAAGGTGTCGGCTATGCCCTTAAAGAGAGATTGCAGGTTATAGAAGGAAAGGTGGTCAACGGCAACTTCAGGGATTATAAGATCCTTACAGCAAAGGATACAGTCCCTGTTGAGGCAGTAATAGTGGAGGATCCAGACCCTGCAGGTCCGTATGGCGCAAAGGGTATAGGTGAACCAGGTCTTGTGTCCATTGCCCCTGCTGTTGCCAATGCTGTTTACGATGCCATAGGTGTCCGTATAACAGACCTACCTATTACACCTGAAAAGATTCTTCTTGCTCTGAAGACAAAGGGGGGATAATAGAAAAAGAGATCTTTCAGGTTAATAAGGATGGATAAAAAGAGGTTGATCTATCTTGATAATGCAGCTACATCATTTCCAAAACCCCCTCAGGTTTTAGAAGCAATGTTAAATTTTATGGAAAATGTGGGGGCAAACCCAGGAAGATCAGGTCATCCTCTCTCAAAGGAGGCTGGTAAAATTGTTTATGAGACAAGAGAGGCCCTTGCAAGATTGTTCAACATAGATGACCCATTAAGGATTGTCTTTTCCCTCAATGTTACAGAGGCAATAAATACAGCACTTTATGGTTTTCTCCATGAGGGAGACCACGTCCTCACCACTGCCATGGAACACAACTCTGTCATGAGACCGCTTGTGTATCTGATGGAAAAGGGGTACATAACATATGATATTATACCATGCGATAGAAGGGGATTCGTAGATATAGGGAAGATCAAAGGGCTCATAAAAAAGAACACTCGTCTTGTAGTAGTAAATCATGCCTCAAATGTATGCGGGACAATACAGGATGTGGCAGCGATAAAACAAGAGATAGATGATATACCGCTACTTTTGGATGCAGCTCAGACAGCAGGGGTATATCCTATAGATGTGAAGAAGCTCGGTATAGATATGCTTGCATTTACAGGCCACAAGGGGCTCTTAGGCCCACAGGGCACTGGCGGTCTTTATATGAGTAAAGATATAAAGATTGAACCATTAAAGAGGGGAGGGACAGGGAGTAAATCTGAAGATATGCATCAACCTGATTTTTTACCAGATGTTCTTGAGAGTGGCACGCAGAATAATGTGGGTATAGCAGGACTCGGTGCAGCAGTAAGGTATATTCTGGATACAGGGGTGGATAAGATACGTGACCATGAGAAGACACTTACAAAGGCACTTATAGATGGTATTTATGACCTCTCCACAGTGACCATATATGGGCCTTTAGACCTTGATAGACAGGTGGCAACAGTTTCCATAACATTTGATAGCACATTGTCAAGGGGCACAGAAGGGTCCCTTGGTTGTGGCGCCATAAATCTTGATTGGTTTTCAGATGATATCCCCATTCACGATGCCGAAGAGAGTTTGAGTTCTCAATACAATATACTGGTCAGGGTTGGTCTTCACTGTGCGCCCATGGCCCACAAAACAATAGGGACATTCCCCGATGGGACAATACGTTTAAGTATGGGTTATTTCAATACACTCGAGGAGATAGAATTAGTAATAGATGCCATCAGAAATATAGCAAAAAAATAAGGGTAGGAAATAGAGATAAGAGGAAAATACAAGGCAAATGGTTTTGAAGGGCAATGCTTAAAAGATTTTTTTGTTGCCAAAATAATAAAAATTTGTGCATACTGCATACAAGATAGAGTTGAAAACTTTAAGGGGGTTCAATTTAACTATGGAAAACAATTACAAGATTATCGGTAAAAGGGTTGTTCGAAGTGATTCATTTTCCAAGGTAACAGGTGGCGCTTTATATACTGCTGATCTAAAACTACCTGGAATGTTATATGCAAAGGTGCTGAGGAGCCCCTACCCCCATGCAAAGATACTAAAGATAGATGTGTCCAGGGCCATTAAAATTCCAGGGGTAAAGGCAGCCATCAGTGGTTTTGATGCCTATGGAATAAAATGGGGTGTATTTCGTTATACCCAGGATCATGCCATGCTGCCTACAGATAAGGTGCGTTATATAGGTGAGGATGTGGCAGCCGTGGCAGCAGTAGATGAAGAGACTGCTATAGAGGCTCTCTCCTATATAAAGGTGGAATACGAACCCCTTGACGCTGTTTTTGACCCAGTTGAAGCCATGAAGGATGGGGCACCGCAGATCCATGAGCAGTATAAAAATAATATCAATATCCATATCCATATAGATGTAGGTGAAGTGGACAAGGCGATGAAAGATGCGTATCTTGTGAGGGAAGATACATTCAAGGCAGCAGGAGAGGCATATGCCATGATGGAACCCTATGCAGTGGTTGCCTCTTATGCCAATGGATATCTCGATCTTTGGATGCCCAATGCAGGACCCCATGTGAGGGCAAAGGCACTTTCTAATCTCTTGAAGATACCATTGAATAGGGTAAGGGTCCGTCATATAAACTCCGGAGGTGCCTTTGGTGGTCGCTCAGAGGTGGCTCCAGGTGACCTTGTGGCATCTCTTTTATCTATAAAATCAGGAAGACCTGTAAAACTTGTTTTAACAAGGGAGGAGAATGCCACAAGCTCAAGGCAGGTCCATGACATCATAGCCACAATAAAGACAGGGATGAAAAAGGATGGGACAATTGTGGCAAAGGACTATAAGGTCGTCTATAACGGCGGTGCATATAGCTCCACAGGGCCTATTGCCACATCTATCCCTTTTTATGTCTATGAGGAGTGTTATCGTTTCCCTAATGTGAGGTATAATGGCTATAGGGTATTTACCAATAAGGGCATAAGGGGAATGTATGGTTGTCATGGCAGGGCATTTCTTGCCGGTAATGAGTCTCAGATGGATATGATGGCTAAAGAATTAGGTCTTGACCCTGTTGATGTCCGACTTAAAAATGGTTTGACCCCTGGCGAGATGACGGCCACAAAATCGAAGATTACAAGCTGCGGTCTAAAAGAGACCATATTAGAGGCATCAGAGAAGACAAAGTTCAAGATGAGATGGAAGAAAAAGGTAAAAGATAAAGGTATAGGTATGGGTTGTGTGGCTATCATGTGTGGTTTCCCCATGGGTTTTCGTTCAGGCTCATCCTGTTATGTTAAGATAAATGATGACGGTCAGGTAACCCTTGTTACAGGCCTTGTAGATAACGGTCAGGGAAATGAATCTATGGTCATTCAGGTGGCATCAGAGGTCCTTGGAGTGCCCATGGAGGATATAAACCTTGTAAACGCAGACACAGAGGTTACAAACCTCGACCCAGGTGCATATTCCCAGGCAGCAGCATATGTAGGTGCCAATGCAGTAAAGGCAGCGTGTGAAAATGCCCGTAAGAGGATTATTGCCATTGCCTCTGAAAAGCTCGGTATCTCTGAAGAAGAGATTGATCTAAAAGATAGGGTTGCATACTCAATAAAGCAACCGGATAAGAGGATGCCCATATCATGGATAGCAAGGGAGGCATTCTTTAGAGGCGAGCCAATAGTAGCAACCGGTTCTTTTTTCCCTTATATAGATTTTGAAAGGGAATGGGTCACAAGGCCATGGGGTCAGATGGCAGGGACATTCTCATTTGGCACATCTGTTGCCGAGGTGGAGATAGATTATGAGACAGGCAAGATAAAGGTGCCGAGATTTACTGCTGCCCATGATTGTGGTAGACCCATAAATCCCATGGCAGTGGAGGGTCAGATGGAAGGATCTATCCAGCAGGCAGGTGTTGCAACCATCACAGAGGGTAATATGTGGCATAAGGGCTTTCTTTTGAACCCTGACCTTTTGGAGTATAAAGTGCCACTTGCCTGTGATATGCCTGAGATCGAGACGATTATTGTAAGTTCTTATGACCCTAAAGGACCCTTTGGTGCCAAGGAAGGTGGCCTTACCGTAAGGATGAATGCCTATAGCGCCATAGCCTGTGCCTTTACCAATGCTACAGGTATCCTTTTCGAGGAACTGCCGCTTACACCTGATAAGGTTTTAGATCTGTTAGAAAAAAACAAGGGGGTTAAACGATGATTCTGCCAAGATTTGAATACAAAAAGGCCAGGACCATTGATGAGGCCATGGAGTTATATAATAAATACAATGGTGATGCATTTTATCTTGCCGGGGGCACAGATATGATTCCTCTTCTTAAGCAGAGGCTCTTTAGTCCCAAGGCAGTGATAGATATAAAGGGTATAGAGGAGTTGAATGTTATAAGGAAAAAGGGAGGTAATCTTTTAGTAGGACCAAATGTGACCCTATATGAGTTAAAGGAAAATCCCCATATAAAGAAATATTTTCCCTGTCTTTTTGAATCCCTTGATGCCACATCCTGTGAGACATTACAGATGAGGGGCACCATAGGGGGTAATATCATGCAAAATACCCGATGCCTCCAGTACAATAAATCACTGGAATGGCGAACAGCAAGGGGCTTCTGTTATAAAATGGGCAGCAAGGAATGTAATGTTGTCCCCCATGCAAAGTTATGCTTTTCCAACTATTGCGGGGACAATGCCCCTAGTCTTATGACAGTAGAAGCAAAGGTGAGATTAGTGGGGCCAGATGGAATAAGGACTATAAAGATGGAAAGGCTATTTAGCGGTGATGGGAAAGCACCTTTTACTGTAAAATCAGGGGAGATATTAAAAGAGATTGTAATTCCGTTGAAAGAGACCAAAGGTGTATATGAAAAACTCACCGTAAGGGGTTCTATAGATTACCCCCTTGTCGGTGTTGCCTTAACTGTTATAGGGAGTTCTGCAAGGGTTGCCGTAACAGGCATAGGGCCTCTTCCTCGTCTATATGAATTAAAGGAAGTGAATGAAAAAACAATCAATGAAATAGCAGATAAGGCATACGAGGATGCAAAACCTGTAGCAAATGCAGTTCTTACACCTGCCTATAGAAAAAAGATGGTTAGAGTTCTAATAAAAAAGGCATACAATAGAATTGAATCAGGAGGTAAAAGATGAAGACGATAAAGGTCACCCTTGATGTGAATAATGAAAAGATAACCCTTCAGGTAAAGCCTTATGAGACCCTTCTTGAGACTCTTAGGGAAAGGCTATCCCTTACAGGTGCAAAAGAGGCATGCAGCCTTGGTTCTTGTGGCTCATGCACGGTGCTTGTCAATGGAAAACCCATGAGGTCCTGTCTTATCCTTACCCCTGAAGTAGATGGGTCATCCATTACCACTGTGGAAGGTCTAAAAAAAGGAGATAAACTTCATCCCCTACAAGAGACATTTATGGAAAAAGGTGCTGTCCAGTGTGGTTTCTGCACATCAGGCATGTTGATGACTGCAAAAGGACTCCTTGACAGAAATAAAAAGCCAGATAAAAAGGCAATTATCAAGACCATTTCATCTAATATATGCAGATGCACAGGATACAAAAAGATAATTGAGGCAGTGGAGGAGGCATCAAAACGGTTGGGGTAGGTTGAAGAAGATATAAAAAAGGATTACATTAATAAAAGGTCAAACATGAAGGTAAACGTAAAGGTGGAGTCAAATATAAAGATAAAAAACCTTTTTGAACCACCTTTTATGCTTCAACTCAATGATGGTGAGGACAATATTATGGGACTCCTTAAAAAGCTCTCTCATATGTATCCTTATCTCAGGTTTATTGAAAGAGGTGAGATGGGTGATGACCTGCGTCATATATACATAAATGGAATAAGCCATTTTAATCTACCTGAAGGTCTCATGAAAAGGATTGATGATGGTGATACGGTTTTTGTTGAAACCTTTATGGATCCCCTTGCAGGTGGATAAAGATTTTTTACCTTTAACCAACCCGCCACTATTTCCATATCCATTTCTTTAAACCGTTGCATAGAAAATTTAGTTTTACCAATCTGCCTTGGCCTGTAAGAAACACCATCTTTCCTATATTTATTTCAGGATGGAAGAATATATATTCTTTCACAATACGTTTGATCATGTGAATAATTTATATGTTGCTGTAAATTTGTCATATTTCTTGAGAAAGCAGATGTATTTAATCTTTTTAAAAGGAATTTACCCTGTGGCATATTTCCGGAGCAAAATAGTTCGTTGTTTATATTTTAAAAATAAAGGATTATTCTGCACTCATATAGAAGGGGAAATGGGTTATTACCTTATTTTCAATGTGATTTATAATTACTGTTGCAAGCTCTTCAGGTGTTTTAGTGTCCTCCCAGCTAAAATCTTGATCTTCACCACCAAAGGGGAGCATAAAAAAATTCATAAGTCTTGTGGCACTCCATGAGGGCATGGCATTGATAAATTCTTTTACACCTTCTTCTACATAAAGACTGTTCATGCTCATACCCCAGATAGCAAGCTGGACACAGTATAGGCACGATGGAATAGGTGCTTCGCCTACTTTAATCAACATCTCTCTTGACCTCTCATTAAGGGGGAGCTTGTTTAATTCCTCTATGGTTTTTTTCATATGGGATGCTTATTCTATCATGATTACAAATTATTTTCAAAAAACTTCTTAAATCTATGAATATATGCTATTTTAATAGCATGGTTCAGAAGGTGTTTTATCTTGCCACAATTGTTATGCTGATATTCATTTTATTTTTGTCTTCAAGCGTCTTCTCTTCAGACTTATACGAAAAGAAAAGGGAGGAGATGATAAAATATGATATAGAGGCAAGGGGCATAAAGGATAAAAAGGTCCTATCTGCCATGCTAAAGGTTAAAAGGCACCTTTTTGTAGACCCATCGCTTATGGAAAAGGCATATAATGACCACCCCCTTCCTATCGGTGAAGGACAGACCATCTCGCAGCCCTATATTGTGGCGCTCATGACTGAGGTTTTATCTCTTAAAGGGGATGAAAGGGTTTTAGAGATTGGAACAGGCTCAGGATACCAGGCAGCTATCCTTGCAGAGATTGTAAAGGAGGTCTATACCATAGAGGTCAATAAAAACATATACGAAATGGCTTCAAAAAGGCTCAAAGAACTCGGTTATAAAAATATCAAGACAAAATATGGTGATGGTTATCAAGGGTGGAGTGAATATGCACCCTTTGACGCCATAATGGTTACTGCAGCGGCAAGGCATATACCATCACCACTCATTGAACAATTAAGAGAAGGTGGCAGGCTCGTAATACCCCTGGGCAGCACCATTTTTCACCAGAATCTTACCCTTATAACAAAAGAAAAAGGCAGGATCATTACAAAAGAGATATGTGGGGTAAGGTTTGTCCCCATGATAGGTGAGGCACAAAAGAAAAAATAAAAAAAATTTTAAAAAACACTTGACAAGTTTTTAGATTTTTATTAAAATTTTTTTGTTAAATAATTCACAATTAAGTTTTTGTTGGTTATTTAAAAATTTATATAAAAAAATTTTGCAGAAAAAGATAGTAAAAAAAGTCTTTTTGTGATATAAATTAGTAACTTATTTCACAAAGACATTATACAATTGAAATTCACCTCCATAAGCTTCTCATAATAACCCCCCTTCCCCCTGGGGCCCACCCAGGGGGTTTTTCTTTACAAGCGGTCTTCTTTTATTGTATAAATATTTATTATGGGAATATCTACTATCAATCAATATACAGGTGGTGTTTTGGGCATGTTATTTGCTTCTGGCCCTGTGGCCAAAGCAGTGGTTTTGATTCTTCTCATCTTTTCTGTTTTATCCTGGACAATAATATTCTTCAAATTTAAACAATACAGCAGAACCGAAAAGGATGGTGAGAGATTTCTAAAGACAATAAAAGAGGTCGGTTCTTTTAAAAAACTTACAAGTATCTATAGAAGTAACGCAGATAATGCCTTTTACAGACTCCTTGTAGCCTCATATAAAGAGATAGCTTCATTAAAGAGTGATAACCCTGGTATTAATCAGGATGTGATATTGCGGATAGATAATTTACTCAAGATCACCATATCTGAAGAAACTGAACGGCTTGAGAAAAGACTATCGTTTCTTGCAACAACTGCCAATACAGCGCCCTTTATTGGTCTTTTTGGGACTGTGTGGGGTATAATGGATTCTTTCAGGGAGATAGGTTTAAGGGGCACAACGAGCCTTGCTGTAGTTGCCCCTGGCATTAGCGAGGCATTGATTACAACTGCCATAGGCCTTGCAACAGCCATTCCTGCTGTCCTTGCTTACAATTATTTTCTTGGCAGACTCAAAGGGATCATATCAAGGATGGAAAACGCCTCTACATACATCCTTAATACTATTGATAGATGAAGGCATCAAAAGATACAAAGACACCCATGTCAGAGATTAATATAATCCCCCTTGTGGATGTCATGTTGGTCCTCCTTATAATATTCATGATAACAGCACCTATGATGCAGCACGGTATGAATATAGATATACCAAAGCTCACCACAAGACCCCTCCCTGCCAAGGATGAGCCACAGATATTAAGTATTACGAGGGAAAGACAGATTATTCTAAATGAAAAAAAACTTGATTTTAAAGACCTTAAACCTGCCGTAGAGTTTCTTTTTATCAATAAAACAAATAAAGAGATTTTTTTAAGGGCTGATAAAGATGTCCCTTATGGTTTTGTGGTTACTTGCATGGGACTTATAAGAGAGGCAGGGATAGAGAAGATCAATATTGTCACAAAACCCCAGGAGGAATAATGAGAGAAGAGGCATGGTATAAGATGCTTATTGTCTCTACCATCCTCCACCTTGTTTTTATCACAGCCATAAGCATCCCTTATAAAAAATCTGCAAGAAGGATTGACCTATCTTCTGCCTATTCAGTAAATCTCGTAGGTGACATGGGCGGTATCCCTGGATATGGAAAAGGTGCGGCCGTGGATGTTAAAGAGATAAAGGCACCATCTACACAGGAGAAAACAACTCAGCAAAAGACAGTACAACCTCCACCAGCAAAAAAGAGACAGGTGCCTGTCAGGAAGGATACAAAGGCAGTATCTTTGTCAAAACAGAAGGTGCCCCAGAAAAACAATACACATTCAACTGATACCCTTACTAAAGATGAATTGAGCCGTTTTGACAGAAGGATAAGCGAGATGCAAAAGAGGACAAACTATCTTGATGTAACTCAGATGAGGACATCTGCCGGTGGTGGAGAAAGAAAAGTAGGGGGTCAGGGATATGGTCTACCCATATCAAGTCAGGGTGGCTCAAAACCATTAGACCTCATATCTCAGAAGTATATCTTTGATATATGGGAAAAGATAAAAGAGGCATGGGGTTTGCCCGGCTCTTATTCTTCAAAGAAAAACCTTGAGAGTATAGTTACAATAAAAATAAGAAAGGATGGCAGGATAATAGATATAAACTTTGAGAAGAGGTCTGGAAACAGGCTCTATGATGAATCCATCTTGAGGGCAATAAGGTCAATAGACCCCCTACCTTCTATTCCGCCTTCGTTTAATTCTGATACGGTTGAGCTTGGTTTTAGGTTTCTTCCAGGAGATGTATCATAGAGACTATGGTTCAATTTGTCTTGGTTTTTTTTCCTGTCTTTTTTTTCTATATCTATCTATCAACTTTTCCATATATCTGGTAAGATAGTTTCTCGTTACATAAAAACCTATTACAATAAAAAGACTTACTGCAAGGAGGATGACGAATGCCTGATATTTGCCATGCCTTAAGGCATCGCCCTGTAAAGTAAGCATCAATGTCCCTGGTAGACGGCCTATGATATTCATAATAAGAAAATCTACAATCCTTATATGGGTAAGCCCGAGTAGATAACACAATGAATCTTTAGGGAAACCAGGGATTACAAAAAAGATAAAGGTGATATAAAGACCTTTATGGGTGACAAAGTGATTAAATTTATCTATATATTCTTTTTTTACTACCTTCTCAACAACCTTTATACCGAAAGATCTGGTAATATAAAAGGCTACAAGGGAGCCTATGGTTAAACCTATTGTAGATAGAATAGCACCCATTATCTTACCAAACAGAAAACCGCCTACAAAACCTGTTACCTCGCCAGGTATAGGGGCAAAGATAACCTGTAGTGCCTGAACAATGACAAAAACAAGGGCAGCAAACGGACCAAAGGAAGATATAAAGATTTTCAAACGCTTTGGATCATAAAAAAACCTATAAAACCGGATTATATCTCTCCATGCACCCTCGTGGTATATATAGAAGATCAGACAGATAAGGGTGATTGCAAATACATAGAGGAGAATCCTCAAAACCAAAGACATGAATCTGGTTTTTACTATAGAGTTGTTTTTCAAGTTTGTATTGCCACTGTCCTGAGAACCTCATCCACCGTTGTTAAACCTTCTCTTAACAAAATAATACAATAATCCTTCAGGGTTCTCATGCCAGAGTTTATAGCCTCCTGTCTAATAATATGGGTTTCAGCTCCCTCTGCTATAAGGTGTCTTACAGACTCGTTCACCATCAGGACCTCATATACACCGACTCTGCCCTTATAGCCTGAAAGCCCACAGGCATCGCAGCCTTTTCCTTTATAGAGTTCTACTCCATCTTCTAAACCAAGGTATTTAAGTATTACGCTTTCAGGTCTATACTTTTCCTTACACTGAGGACATATCCTGCGGACAAGCCTTTGAGCTATGATACCTATAATAGAGGTAGATGTCAAAAAGGGTTCTATACCCATCTCATTAAGCCTCATGAATGTGCTGGGCGCATCATTGGCATGTAGTGTGGTAAATACCAGATGACCTGTTAATGCTGCCTCTACGGCTATCTTTGCTGTCTCCTTATCCCTTGTTTCACCTACGAGTATTATATCCGGGTCCTGTCTTAAAAATGCCCTCAATACACGGGCAAAATCAAGGCCAATGTCTGGATTCACCTGAACCTGGTTTATCCCTGCCAGGTCATACTCTATTGGGTCTTCAACAGTGGAGATATTAACATCTATGCTGTTTTTTTCAGCCAGTGCACTGTAGAGTGTTGTGCTTTTGCCTGACCCGGTAGGTCCTGTAACATATATGATACCATAGGGTTTGGCTATCATCTCCCTTACAAGGTCAAGGGTTGGTTTGTGGGTGATGAGTTTATCAAGGCCCATGGCAGTATTGCTCTTGTCAAGTATCCTTGTGCATATCTTTTCACCGAATTTTGTTGGTATGGTAGATACCCTGAAATCTATGGATTTAGAACCGAGTTTCATGGTTATCCTTCCATCCTGTGGGAGCCTCCGCTCGGTTATATCCAGTTTTGATATAATCTTAACCCTGCTTACAAGGGGCAGTATTACCTTTCTTGGCAGAACCATCTCTTCTCTGAGGACACCGTCTATTCTATATCTCACCCTTAGGGACTTTTCCATAGGCTCAATGTGTATATCGCTTGCACCTTTTTTTAATGCCATGGCAATTATATTATTGGTGAGTTTTATAATAGGCGCTTCTTGTGCCTCGTTCTGGAGGTCTGTTATACCTATGTCTTCTTCTTTGCTTTCCTCTATCTCCACATCCTTTAAAAAATCTGATTGGACATTATCCATGGATTCAAGGATGGAATCTATATTGACTTCTGCCTTTTCTTCGCCCTTTTTCATGATCTCCACATATTCTTTTTCCATGAAGGCTTTAAAATCCTGTTCCGAGATAACAACGGGCTCTAAGGCAAGGCCTTTTATATATTTTCTCACCTCATCTATGGCAAGAAGGTCGTTTGGATTGACCATGGCAAGGGAAAGGGTGCTGTTGGAATAGGCAATAGGAAGCATCTTGTATTTTTTTATAAGCTGTTCAGGGATTAAAGACAGGACATCTGAATCAAGCTTAAGCTTTGCAAGGGAGATCATGCCCATGCCTTTCTGGGCATTAAGGGATTCTATCCTTTCTGCAACAATCTTGTTAAGGGACAATGATATGGAACGGTGCTCAAGGAGGAGTTTTTCAAAATCCTTCTTATCAAGGACATATACAGATGTGGGGACTACTGCCATTACTGTAGCCGACCTTGGATTACCTGTGAGAAGAGCCATTTCACCAAAGCACGCACCGTTTTCCAATGAGGCAATGGTCAAATCTACGCCAAGAGATGGCTCTCTCTTTTTTATCTCTACCTTTCCATTGCTTATTATGAACATGGAATCGCCCTGGGCGCCTTCTCTCACTATGGCAGTGTTAGGCGGGTAGATCCTCTCTTTTAATTGATTTGCCAGCGCCCTCAATTCATCTTCATTTAGAGATTTAAAGAGTTCTGAGTTTTTTAAACAAGCTATTCTGGTTTCACAAGAATTCATCTGCCAAACCTCCTGTTCCTGTGCTGATAACTTCTTATTGCCCTTAAAAAGTCTATCCTTCTAAAGGCAGGCCAGAGGGCATCACAGAAATAGAATTCGCTGTATGCACTCTGCCATAGAAGAAAACCACTCAATCTTAACTCGCCGCTTGTCCTTATTATCAGATCAGGATCAGGTATGCCATTTGTGTAGAGATGCCTTTCTATATTCTCAGTGGTTATGCTTTTGGCTACCTCATCTGCTGAATTGAATCCACCTTCTTTTATAAATCTTTTCACTGCCTCTACTATCTCTTCCCTTCCACCATAGCCAACTGCTATGTTTAAAAAATGTCTTTCATAATCCTTGGTAGATGTCTCAGCAATCTCGATGATATCCTTCAGTTCCACAGGTAAACCATCAATATTACCAAGCACCCTGATCCTGAAGCGATTTTTTTTTATAACAGGGTTTTTTATAAGATCACTTAACTTATCCTTTATAACCCCTAAAAGCCCGTCTAATTCCTTTTTATCCCTCTGGACATTATCAGTGGAAAGCACCCAGATGGTTACGATCTTTATATCAAATTCAGCACACCAATTTAAGACATCATCGAGTTTTTTTGCCCCTGCCCTATGACCCTTTGTTACATCATCATAACCCATCTCCCGGGCATATCTTCGATTGCCATCGAGTATTAAACCCACATGGGTGGGCAAAATTCCATTTCTAATTTCCTTTTCAAGCCTTTTTTCATAGAAAAAATATATAAGATGCTTTAAAGGCATAAAAAAGTATAACTTAAAAAAAGAGAAAAATTAAGATAATTTTTATTAATGACATGAAAAGGCAAAAGGTTTAAAAATTGTTCTTGATACGACTTATCATATCAATTCAATTGAGGCTGTTTTGGTTTTGATGTCAATGCCTTGATGGCATCTTTAAGACCATCTATGGTTAATTCAAACATAGGAAAGATCTTTGAGATAGTGTCTACTGTATAGTGTCCCCAGAAATTTCTATGTGTGGGATTTAACCACACTGAATAGGGGAAATGCTGCTTTATCCTCATGAGCCATTCAATACCCGGCTTATCATTGGAATAGAAGTAATCAATACAGCCGTTCACATCAAATAGCTCAGAATATGCCATCCTTGCATCTCCTACAATGACTACCTTGTATCCCTTATGAAAATTAGAAAAGAGCTTTTCTGTAGGGACCCTTTTATAGTTTGCCATATCTTCATATACATCCTGGTATATACAATTATGGAAGAAATAGTATTTAAACTCTTTGAAGTGTTCCATCTGCGTTGCGGCAGAAAAGAGCCTTTCACAGAGCTCTGTGTATGGTAGCATAGAGCCCCCTGTATCCATAAGTAATATCAGTCGGACTGTGTTTTCCCTGGATCTGCTAAAGACAAGTTCTATCTCACCGCCCTCTTTTGCAGTCTTATCTATGGTTTCATCTATGTTTAATTCTTCCTGGGAACCCTCTCTTTTTAATTCTCTTAGTCTCTTGAGTGCCATCTTTGTCTGGCGGACATCAAGTATCAGGTCATTCCTGTAGTTTCTGAATCTCCTTTCTCCTGCCACCTTTGCTGCAGATTGCATCCATGATTCACCCCCTACCCTTATTCCTCCAGGGTGATAGCCATATGCACCAAAGGGCGAAGTCCCTCCGGTGCCTATCCACTTACCTCCACCATCGTGCCTTTCTTTTTGTTCCTTGAGCCTCTCTCTGAATTGCCTCATAAGTTCTTCCATGTCGTGCTCTTTCCTGAATTCCTCCAGTTTCTTCTGGAATTCTGCAAGCTCTTCAGGGGTAAGCTTAGGTAACCTGTGAAGGGGATTTTCGAGCCATTCCATGACCTTATCAAGCTCTAAGGCGCTTGTCTCTATGCCGCCGAAAAATTCTTGAAATGCCAGGTCATACATATCATAGTATGCCTCGCTTTTTACAAGAAAGGCCCTTCCTATATAGTATAGGTGATTCAGGCTTGATTGAAAATAACCTTTATATAATGCCTCAATGAATGAAAGCCACTCTGTTATGGTGACAGGGACCCCTTTTTTTTTCAGGACAAAGAAGAAATCTGTGAACATATATTGCTCCTGTTTAAATACCTTTATAGGTTAAAATCTCTTTTTAAAACCAAATCCACCCTGGGCATTGGATAGCCTTACAAATCTCCCTGTATCCTGTTCGTTTTTTAGAAGGGTTCCGAGAAAAGGTATCTCTGAAGATATCTTATCAGGGCTTATACCACCCAGCATCAATGCCTTTATCCAATCAAGGAGTTCACTGGTAGATGGTTTTTTTCTCAAACCATCTACCTCCCTTATCCAGTAAAACCTCTTGAGCGCCTCTCTCAATAGCTTATTTTCTATGTCAGGGTAGTGCACCTTCACAATCCTCTCCATCATCTCATCGTCAGGGAATTCTATGTAATAGAATATACATCTCCTTAAGAATGCATCTGGTAGCTCCTTTTCTGAGTTGCTGGTGATCACCACAATAGGTCTGTGTTTTGCCACTACCTCTTCGTCGAGTTCAGGTATATGAAAGGACATCTCATCGAGCTCATTTAGAAGGTCATTGGGGAATTCTACATCTGCCTTGTCTATTTCGTCTATGAGGAGCACCACCTGTTCATCGCTCTTGAATGCCTGACCGAGCTTTCCAAGTTTTATATACTGTCTTATATCTGATATGTCTTTGTCCTTAAACCGTGCATCATTTAACCTCTGCACTGTATCATATACATATAGGCCGTCTTTTGCCTTTGTGGTGGATTTAATATTCCAAATGATGAGCTTTTTATCCAATGCCTCGGCAATGCTGTGAGCAAGGAGAGTCTTGCCCGTCCCTGGCTCGCCTTTTATGACCAGAGGCTTACCGAGGGCAATGGCAACATTTACGATCTCCATAAGGGGTTTTGAAGCTATATAATAATCGCTTCCCTTATACCCTTTATTTTTATCTGTCATGTTTTCCTCCATATATTTTAAGTGAAAAATATCACTTATATTATAAGACCTTGGTGATATAAAGTCAATAAAGAAGCACTCATCCTTTTTGTGTAAATTTATTGTGCGATAAAAAATCTACACATTTTTATTCATGTCGAGGAATCTCTTATTAAGTCTTGAATGTTGGATTATGGATTATGGATAGAAAAAATAGTAACTCTTGAATTGCCGAAAAACCTTTCAAGCCTCACGCCTTATGTTTTTTGTCTTCATAATGGGATTCTATTAACACAGTCAATGCTACAAAAGCAATAAAACCATTTTCAAAGGTCTCAACCAACAAAAACAAAAAAGGGAGGCAAGATTGCCTCCCTTTAAACTCGTATTAATCTTTCTTAGAAGTAGTAGTATGCGCCGAGACGGACTGCGTTCAATGTTCCAGATGGTTTGCCTGTAGCTGTCCACTGTGAATATGAACCCATGATCCTTGTATACTCTGCACCGAACCTTACAGCTGGGCTCACATCATACATGACGTTGAATATCCAGTTCTGGAGATATCTTACTGCACCAGCATTTGTATCTAAATATGGCTGGCTCCAGCTGTTTTTCTGCCAACCAAAGAGGAGATTTGAGAACATCTTGTCTGTATAGTAGAATGTGAGCTGTGCCCATCCACCTGATGTGACAGGATACCTGACTTCAAACTGGTTTGTTCCAGGAGCAGGTGTTCCTGAAGCTGATTGGAAATCAGTTGGTCTATAATATGCATATGCTGTTGCAGCTGGCAGGTAGGTTCCAAGACCCTGACCCATAAACACATTACCTGTGAGTGCAAGGGCTCCTGCCTTCTTGTTTGCCTTCTCTGGGATGATGGGGATAAAACCATAGAAAGAGCCACCCCATCTTCTAAGTGGTTTTGATAAGTAGTGGTTTGCGGGATCTTGGAATGTCACCTTTTCCTTTCCTACCATACCACCCAGACCAAATGTAAGACCCCATGGGCCGACTTTGCCCAAAGCAGCTGATTTATATACGAACTCAATAGATGTATCTGGATAGAGTGCCCTGTTTTTGTCATCTGGCTGGGTGTTACCAAATGTATTGGTGGGTGATGCAATCCCCACTACCATGGCAAAGTTTTTGGTGAAGTTCTGGGTTAGTCTTATCTGGGGAACCCTGGTTGCACCCTTCATAAAGTGGTTCTCAGAGAATGCCAGCATATTGAATGTAGGAAGAAGCCCCCATGCCTGCCAGGTATGACCTACAAGGAGTTTTGTGTTGCCCCAATCCATATTCATAAATGCATGCCTTAGGGTAAAAAGACCGTATGTTGCCGCACCCTGACCACCGCCTGTGCCGCCTCTGAAATCACCTTCCAGGAATGCACTTGTCTTTGCACCCCATGCATCAGGACCTTTGATGGCAAAGTTAAGCCTTGTCTCACCACCTGCCCATGTTACTGCATCATAGGAATCATTAAGCTGCTCTGCATATTTTGCTCTTGAATCTCTATTAGGTGCCCTATAATCATATGTTGCATTCTGGTCTGTATATGCTACGTCAAATTTTATGTAGCCGCCGATTGTTACATCATACCTGCTCGTTACACTGCCTGCAAACGATATAGCAGGGACTGCAAGAAAAAGAGCAAGTAAAATTACCAAATACTTCTTCATTACTACCTCCTTTTTTGATTTTTTTAAAAGATTGATTTTTAACCTCACCCCCTTTCATTAAAAGATTTTAATCATTTTTCTTCTTATAACAATACAGAATGAATGTGTCAAGAAAAAAATTAAAAAATTTTAATAAAAAAACATCCAATCATGTTGACTTTAAACTTTATTTCCATTAATATAATCTATTCATAGCGGGGTGGAGCAGTTTGGTAGCTCGTCGGGCTCATAACCCGAAGGTCACTGGTTCAAATCCAGTCCCCGCAACCAAAAAATCTCATCCTCACTGTTTTTAATATCTTTTAACATACTGAAAAATAGAATCTTTTTTATTTTTCCTGTATTGACAACCATAAATGGGGGCATTATATTTAGTTAAACCTAAAAAACAGGAGGATGATGATATGGCAAAGAAGGTAATAGGTATTGACCTTGGGACAACCAACTCTGTGGTAGCCATCATGGAGGGTGGTGAACCAAAGGTTATAATAAATGAGGAAGGAAGCAGGCTTACACCCAGTGTAGTGGCATTTACAAAGGATGGTGAGATTCTGGTGGGTCAAACTGCTAAAAGACAGGCAATCACAAACCCTGAAAATACCATCTTCTCCATAAAGAGATTTATGGGCAGGAGATTCAGCGAGGTTCAGGAGGAGATAAAGACCGTCCCTTATAAGGTTGTAAGCGACCAGGAGGGCAATGTCAGGGTAGAGGTAAGGGGGAAACAGTATACACCACAGGAGATATCGGCATTTATACTGCAGAAATTGAAAAAGTCTGCAGAGGCATATCTCGGCCAACCCATAGAGGATGCAGTGATCACGGTGCCTGCATATTTCAATGACTCCCAGAGACAGGCAACAAAGGATGCAGGGAGGATTGCAGGTCTCAATGTCTTAAGAATTATAAACGAACCTACTGCATCTGCTCTGGCATACGGTCTCGATAAGAAAAAGGACGAGACCATTGCAGTCTATGATTTTGGCGGCGGCACATTTGATATATCTATCCTTGAAGTAGGGGATAATGTGGTAGAGGTAAAATCTACCAATGGAGATACCCATTTAGGCGGTGATGATATTGACCAGAGGGTTATAGAATGGATTGTCTCTGAATTCAAGAAAGACCAGGGGATAGATCTTTCAAAGGATAGGATGGCGCTCCAGAGATTAAAAGAGGCAGCAGAGAGGGCAAAGATAGAGTTGTCCACCACTGTAGAGACAGAGATAAATCTCCCCTTTATCACAGCAGACAGTTCCGGGCCAAAACACCTGAATATGAAATTGAGACGCTCTGAGCTTGAAAGGCTTGCCGATGATATAATGCAGAGGACTATAGAACCATGCAGGAGGGCCATGGAGGATGCAAAGCTTACCTCTTCCAAGATAGATGAGGTTGTCCTGGTGGGTGGCTCTACAAGGATACCCAAGGTTCAGGAGGTTGTTAAAGGCTTTTTCGGTAAGGAACCCCACAGGGGCGTAAATCCCGATGAGGTAGTTGCCCTGGGTGCTGCTGTTCAAGGTGGAGTGCTGGCCGGTGAGGTAAAAGATGTCCTACTACTCGATGTTACACCTCTTTCTCTTGGCATAGAGACATTAGGCGGTGTCATGACAAAAATCATTGAGAGGAATACAACCATACCCACAAAAAAGAGTCAGATATTCACCACTGCAGAGGACAATCAGACGAGCGTGGAGATCCATGTGCTTCAGGGAGAAAGGGAACTTGCAAGAGACAACAGAACCCTTGGAAGATTCCATCTTATGGGGATACCTGCAGCTCCAAGGGGTATCCCGCAGATAGAGGTCACATTCGATATAGATGCCAACGGTATACTCCATGTATCTGCAAAGGACCTGGCAACAGGAAAGGAACAGAATATAAGGATTACTGCATCAACCGGTCTAAATGAAGAAGAGATAAAGAAGATGATAAGAGATGCTGAAATGCATGCCGATGAGGATAGAAAGAGAAAACAAGAGATCGATATGAAGAACCAGCTTGATAACCTTATATACAATTCTGAAAAGACCTTGAGGGAGAATAAGGATAAACTCACCAGTGATGATACAAGACCCCTTGAGGATGCCATAAATATAGGTAAAGATGCCCTCAAGAGCGGTGACATAGATCGAATAAAGAGGTCTATAGATGAGATAACCCAGGCATCCCATAAGATAGCAGAAGTCCTATACAAAAAGACAGCAGGACAGGCAACAGGCGGTGCAGGCAGTGAACAGCAGTATCAACAACAATATCAGGGAGGTGGAGGCCGCAAAGGTGATGATGATGTAGTGGATGCAGAGTTTGAGGATGTGAAGAAATAGGGGGATTGAATGGTAATCGGTTTTAAGAATGATAAAAGCATAAAAGACAAGCTGTTTATTCCTGCGGAGTTGCCTATCTTGCCGCTCCGCGGGACAGTTGCCTATCCTGACCTGGTTATGCCCCTTATAGTGGGTAGGGAAAAGTCCATAAGGCTTATCGATGATGCCATGGCAAAAGACAGGATGATAGGTATAATAACCCAGAAAAACCCTGATATAGAAGACCCAGATATAGAGGATCTCTACACTATAGGAACTATTGCCACCATTATGAAGATGGTGAAGATGGTGGATGGTAGCCAGAGGATTGTTGTCCAGGGTATATGCAGGTTTAAACTGGTAGAATTTACAGACAGAGAATATAATCTGAAGGCAAAGATATTGCCCATATTCGAGGAATATCAAAGGGATATAGAGGTAGATGCCATGTATCTGAACCTCAAGAATCTCTACAAGAAGGCTGTGGAGATGGCACCTTATCTCTCTTCAGAGCTTGCCCAGATTGCATCAAAGGTGGAAAACCCCGGAAATCTCTCGGATCTCATTGCATCTACCATAAATATAAGCGTTTCTGAAAAGCAGGAGATATTGGAAACTATAGATTTAAAAGAGAGACTGAAAAAGGTCACCATACTCTTAAACAGAGAGGTAGAGACCCTTGAGTTGAGTAGCCGCATACAAACCCATGTGAAAGAGGGTATAGATAAGACCCAGAGGGAATACTATTTAAGGGAACAGCTAAAGGCGATCCAGAAGGAACTGGGGGAAACTGAGGACAAGTTCACAGAGATAGAGGAGATAAGAAAAAAGATTGTCGAAGCAAAGATGCCCCCTGATGTCCAGAAGGTGGCAGAAAAAGAACTCGACAGACTATCAAAGATGAGCACCATGTCTGCTGAATACACTGTATCAAGGACATATCTTGATTGGCTTATAGAGTTACCATGGTCAAAACAGACTGAAGATAATCTCAATATAGAGGAAGCGAACACTATCCTCAATGAAGACCATTATGACCTGGAAAAGGTAAAAAAGAGGATACTGGAATACCTGGCAGTAAGAAAACTTAAACCTGATATGAAAGGTCCTATACTCTGCTTTGTTGGTCCACCAGGTGTAGGAAAGACCTCTCTTGGCAGGTCTATTGCAAGGGCTCTGGGAAGAAAGTTTATGCGCATATCCTTAGGCGGCATAAGAGATGAGGCAGAGATCAGGGGTCACAGGAGAACCTATGTAGGTGCATTGCCAGGCAGGATAATCCAGGGGATTAAAAAAGCCGGTTCAAATAATCCTGTGTTTATGCTCGATGAAGTAGATAAGATAGGTATGGATTTCAGAGGTGACCCATCCAGCGCACTCCTTGAGGTTTTAGACCCTGAACAGAACTACTCATTTAGTGACCATTACCTTGAGGTGGCCTTTGACCTTTCAAAGGTCATGTTTATAGCCACGGCAAATATGCTTGATCCAATACCACCGGCGCTCAAAGACAGGATGGAAGTCCTTGAACTTCCCGGTTATACAGAAGAAGAAAAGCTCATGATAGCCAGACAGTTTTTGATCCCCAAAGAACGTTTTGAGCACGGTCTAAACGAAGAACTCATAGAGTTTGACGATGAGGCACTCAAGGTTATTATCCGTTCATACACAAGGGAGTCAGGGGTAAGGAATTTAGAAAGGGAGATTGCAACTATCTGCCGGGCTGTGGCAAAGGATGTGGCAGAGGGAAAGACGGAAAAGAAGATAATTACCGCTGATGGCATCCATGGCTATCTCGGTCCAATAAAACACTTTTCAGAGGTGGCAGAGAGGACAAAATACGCTGGTGTGGCAACAGGACTTGCATGGACACCCACAGGCGGTGATATCCTCTTTGTAGAATCAACAAAGATGAGAGGAAAGGGGAATCTATCTCTTACAGGCCAGCTTGGTGATGTAATGAAAGAATCTGCCCAGGCTGCCTTAAGCTATATAAGGAGCAAGGCATCAGAGTTCAATATACCTGAAGATTTTTTTGAAAAGAATGACATTCATATCCATGTGCCTCAGGGTGCCATTCCAAAGGATGGTCCGTCTGCAGGGGTAACCATGCTTGTTTCCCTTGTATCATTACTTACGGATAGGCTGGTGCGAAATGATGTAGCCATGACAGGTGAGATTACATTAAGGGGTCTTGTCCTGCCTGTGGGAGGCATAAAGCAGAAGGTGCTGGCTGCAAAGAGGGCAGGCATAAAGAGTGTGATACTTCCAAAGCTCAATGAGAAGGACTTAGAGGAGGTCCCTGAGAGCATAAAGGAGAATATGGATTTCAAGTTTATTGAGAGGATGGATGAGGCAATAGGGATCTGTCTGACCTAAAAGGTTAGGCAGGTCTCTGAGACCTGATGACCCTCTTGTCCCCCACCCTTATGGTGAGTTTTATCTCATCGAGATATTCAAGGATAGGTATGGTATATTTTCTGGAGATATTAAATAGTGCCCTGAAATCCCCTGGGGTCATCTCTCCTTTTTCCTTGAGGTAATTCACCACAGTATCCTTTAATCTATCTACTATACTGCTTTCAAGATAGAGGTCGGCCTTTACCCTTACTACCTTTTTCTTATGGAGAAGCCTTTCAAGTATATCCTTTGCCTGTTTTTCAGTCTTTTTTATCTCCTGGGCAAACTCTTTGAGATTGGGGGGTGTGAGACCGTATGCTTCAAGTTTTGCAATTATTTCTTCCTCCAGAGAGTCAAGTCCATTGCCTATTGATCCTGTGGAGGCAGTGCCTATTACCTTATCCTGCTCCACCCTTATTAAGCCCTCCTCTAAAGACTCTTCAAGGGCAGTTTGAAATATTATAGGTTCTATCTTTGGCAGCTTTGTCCTCAATTCTTCTTTGGATATGCCTATTTTTAACGGATTTTTCTGGTGGAATTCAAGGACATGTTGTTTTAGAATTCCTTTGTATTCCAGAAATTTCTCCATATCCACAAAAAACCTTCCTATCCCTTTAACCATGTTTTTGTTTTTAAGCTCATCTGTGATGTGGGTGACTGTTTCCCGGTCAACACCCAGTAAAATTGTGAGCATATCCATTGCCATACCACCATATCCGCCTTTTTTTATGTGATATAAAGTCTTATCATGGATGTTCCCCTCATGGAGAATTTTATAGGATGCGGCATTGTGAGGGTTCATCCTTTTGTGTCTTCCAGGTGAAATATCCAGGACTATCCCGCCTCCTATGGTTTGTATCTGATATGGGCCTCTAAGTATAAACCTATCACCTGGTAGGGCAACAATAGGTTTACGGAAGACAAATTGGGTATAAGCCTCTTCTCCAGGTTCTATAATATCCCTATCCAGAAGCACAAGCCTTGCCTCCTCAAGCATTGTGGCTATATGAAACCGCAGTATTTTATCGTTTTTTATTCCCTTAAAAGGCAGTTTAAGGTATCTAAATGAGGTATCTATCCTGTGGGTAGTCAAAAGGGTGCCTGGCCTTGCTATAATCTCGCCTCGTTCTATTTCCTGTCTATCTATACCCTGGAGATTCAAGGCAACCCTTTGGCCTGCCGATGCCTCTTTTGTATCCTCATGATATGCCTGAATATTTCTTATCCTTGCCCTCTTACGCGAGGGAAAGACCTCTATATCCTCACCTACTTCTACATATCCTGAAATGCATGTCCCTGTGATTATGGTACCAAGACCTTTTATGGTAAAGACCCTATCCACAGGGAGCCTGAATATCCCTGTCCTTGACCTTTCCTGGGTAGACAGGGCAACATTCTTTATGGTCTCTTTTAAAAGCTCAATGTTTTCTCCTGTTAAAGATGATACAGGTATACGGGGTGCATGGGCAAAGACGGTATCTTTCAAAAAATCATCAATGTCCTCTTGGACGAGTTCGAGCATATCATCGTCTACAAGGTCTTTTTTTGTTATGGCTACTATTGCCTTTTTTAGACCCAATATAGAGCATATATCTATATGTTCCCTTGTCTGGGGCATTACCCCTTCATCTGCAGCTACCACAAGAAGGACTATATCTATCCCCCATGAACCAGCTACCATATGCCTTACAAACCTTTCGTGACCTGGCACATCAACAATCCCCGCAAGGAGGTCATCAGTGAATCTATAATGGGCAAAACCAAGTTCAGTGGTGATACCCCTTTCCTTCTCTTCTTTTAATCTATCACAATCTATATTGGTAAGCGCCTTTATAAGTGACGTCTTGCCGTGGTCAATGTGACCTGCTGTCCCTATAACTATCCTTTTCATAGCCAAAGCAACTATACAATATTTTTAAATCCTCCTCAACCCTATCTTATTGACCATTGCCAAAAGGCATGTTAAAACTTGTGAAAAATAATGGAGGAGAGAGAAATATGGATATGGATGCCATAAAAAAGAGGACGCAGGAGACGGCAAAAAGATTGTTCGGAAAAGGCATAAAGATGGACCCACCTTATATTATGTGGAAGGAATTCGATAGAGACCTTGCCAATGACCTCTCCATGTTTATAACAGGTAATCTATATTCAAGGACAGTCTTGACTTTGCCTGAGAGACAGATGGTGGCCTGTGCTATGCTGGCAGCCCTTGGTGCCTCTGAAGAGCTAAGGCTTCATGTGAACGCAGCCTTGAATGTGGGGTGTGATCCAAAAAAACTGGCAGAGGTATTCTTCCAGCTTGCACCTTATGGAGGTATGCCTTTAGTTAATAAGGCCTTAGAGGTCTACAGGGATGTTCTTAAAGAAAGGGGTGAGTGGGAGAAATTTAAAGGCGCACCGTAAATACAGCGTTAATAACGTTTAATGCTTTTATAAAGCATGGTAAGAAAGGATGAGATGTAAAACGTGATACGTGAGATGTGAAACCATACTACACCCAAAATCCCACATCTTTAATTTATAATCTATCAGTCATGAGCCACATCCACACTCACCTCTTGCTCTTAATTATCTGACCTGTAGAGAAACTTAAATATTGTCTTTATTGCCTTATTGGTGTTTCTTGATTTGATAGAAGACCAATCCCCTTTTATGCCTTTTATAAATGACTTTCCATCATCTGTTATTATCTTTGATACGCCAAGTTCCCTGCCCTTGCTATCATAGTCCAGGGCAGGGATCACCCTGTATAGCTCCTTTGTGGCATCTAATTCTACAAGGCAGAGGGTGCTACTGTAATCCCTGTATCCTTTTGGCACAATACCATTTTCTTTCAGGTATTCATTATATCTTTTGATAATATCCTTGTTTTTTATAAAAAACATGACCCATATGGCAACTCTATCCGATAGGGTTTGGTAACATTCAAAAGAACTGTATATTCCGTCCTCATCCGCCTTTGAATCTGATATGTTTTCTATGTCCATATAATAGACTAAATCATTATCCTCATGGATCATCTTCCAGTTCCACATATAAGTTACTCCTTTTTTTTGTTTTAGAGCGATTCAACCTTTTTTATGTAGGATTTTATATCAAACTTGCGCTTGCAACCATTATAACTCATATATCTGATTTTGCCAAATATATCCCTCTCCTGCCAGGGTCTATCGTGAACCCCTCCTATGCTCCATGCAATACCTGTATAGCCATTAGGATCTCTCCCATCTAATTCATACCTGTCATTGAGGTATATGGCCTTTTCCATGGCATCCTCTGGTGTCTCTGACCACTCAAGTATCTTTTTTGCCCAATACATCCTCATATAACCGTGCATCTTTCCTGTTTTCACCATCTCTTTCTGAGAGGCATTCCATAGGGGGTCGTGGGTTTCTCCATTTTCAAGGGTGGATAGGTCATAGATGTATTTCTTTAAATCATTTCTGTGGGCATGCAGTGTCTTTTTTGCCCATTCAGGGAATCCTTGAATGCCGTCATATTCTTTATTGTAAAGGCAGAAATTGTCCGATAATTCACGGCGGATTATAAGTTCTTCCATAAAACTTCTTTTTCCTTCTGTATCTTCCACATGTTTTGTTATCTCATGGTAGATACGCTGAGCAGATATGTGACCGAAATGAAGATAAGGGGAGAGGTTTGATTGGCCGTCTTTACCTGGGTCATTTCTGTCTATATGGTATTTGTGAATCCTTTCTTCGATAAAAATTTTAAGCATAGCTCGCGCTGCCTTTTCACCAGGGGTGAAGGTATCACTTTGGGATATATAATTTAAAAGGCCGAGACCTTTTATGACATCATCCCATTGGATACGATTTGTTTTTTCAGGACCAAAAGGATGGGCTATCAAATCCGGGAAATCATCACTGAAGTCCCCTATATTTCTATATATCTTGGGTCTTATTGTGTAGGCATTGTATTCTTGTTTTTGAGATGTAATCCAACAAGGGACTATGTTGTGGGTATCTACTTCAAAAAATGAACAATGAATATTCTCTGCTACATTATCCTTCCATTGTCTTTTTATTTTTATGGGGTCAAAATCTGTAACAAGCTTTGAAACATTGAATGCATTTACATATCTTGGAATCGCCGTAGGGGGGTCGCCCTGGATGATATGAAAAGGTATATTTTTCTGCCACAGTGTCTCTTCAACCTCTATCAAGCCCTTTATCATAAAGGCATAATGCCTCTTTGTGGCTCCAAGATAACTATCTGTAAGGCAGAAGACCACTGTTAGGGGTTGTCTCATCTCAAGGGCTATCTCCTGGGCAAAAAGTAGTGTCCAGTTGTCACGGGCGCGCTGGTCCCTGCTCATCCAGTATGTTACAATTCCCGGAGGTGCATTACTGTGTTTTAGTATCCTTACCCTTTTTCGGTTCACCATTTTCCCATAAACCTGAATATATTAACCTGCCTTTTGGATCATAAATAGTGCCTTTTCCGTCCGGTTTCCCATCCCTCCAATAACCCACATACCTATTCCCTTGTGAAAAGACCATGACCCCTTTGCCGTTGCAAGAGCCGTTTTTCCATGTTCCCTTGTAAATATTTCCATTGGCATAGAACATGGTTCCCTGTCCATGATATGACCCATTCTTCCAGTCCCCTGAATATTTGTCGCCGTTTGAGAAAAACATGGTGCCTTTTCCGTCCGGTTTCCCATCCCTCCAATCACCGGTGTATCTATCGCCTTTGGCAAAGTAGAGCTCGCCTTTGCCGTGCTTTTTTCCGTCTTTCCAGTTACCTTTGTATCTGTCTCCATTCCGGTATATCATAAAGCCATCTCCGTGAAATGCGCCATCCCTCCAGTGTCCTACATAATAATCGCCGTTTTCAAAAAGCATGGCGCCCCTGCCGTTTAAACAGTCGCCGTTTATGCATTCAGAGGATGCCATGGCAAAAAAGGACAATAGAATAAGAGGAGCAAATAATGAGGTCCTTTTTAAAACCCCATATTTTTTCACATTCACCATTGCCTATTATGATATTGTAATATATAATTCAGGCAAGTAAAATACAAAGCAGAGAGGATATGAAAAAAATATTGATAATAGGGGTTAAGGGTCTCTTAGGCCCAGAATTGGCAAGGGTATTTAAGGATAGTCGAGATTACGATGTGACAGGATGGGATATACCTGAGATAGACATAGGTGACGAAGCATCTGTTAATGAGAAGATTTCAGCCCTTAAGCCGGATATAATTATAAATTCCGCAGCCTATAATGCCGTGGACAAGGCAGAGGAACCTGAGGGTTTTGAGGTGGCAAAAAGGATTAATGGCCTTGCCCCAGGCTACATTGCAAAGGTAGCTAATGCTTTGGGTGCATTGCTCGTCCATTATAGCACCGATTATGTATTCGATGGCACAAAAAAAGAAGGCTATGTAGAATTAGATATACCATCACCCATATCAAGATACGGAGAATCCAAATATTTAGGGGAGGTAAAGGTTCAGGAGAATACTGAAAGATATTATCTTATAAGACTTCAGAAACTCTTTGGCATGCCTTCTTCTAATCCCAATGCAAAGAAGAGTTTTTTTGAGACCATGCTAAACCTGGCAAAAACACAAGATTCATTCAGGGTAGTGGATGATGAACTGGCGAATTTTACCTATGCCCCTGATCTTGCAAAAAGGACAAAATACCTTATAGAATCAGGAATGCCTTTTGGGATTTATCATATCACCAATGAGGGTGCTCCTGTAACATGGTATGGTGCTGCAAGGATACTCTTTGATCTGGCAGGTATAAAGGATGTTCAGATCATCCCTGTTTCATCAAATGAATTCCCAAGGCCTGCAAAACGACCTAAATACAGCATACTTTTAAACAAAAAACTCGAACCCTTAAGGAGTTGGCCTGATGCCTTGAGGGAATTTCTCATTGAATATAAATAAAATCTTAAAATTTACAATTTTTGTGGAAATAAAAAAATTTTTTATATAAAATCACGATAATCTTTTTAGCAGTTTTTTTGAGCAATATGGTTTGAGAAAAGATTAAGTCTAAAATAGACTTCAATGATTCAATAAATATAGAGATGAGGTAATAATTATGCATAAAAAATGTTTTTTATCTGTTTTGATCTGTATATCCATGTTTTTAATAACTCATCAAGGTTTGGCTCAGCAATCATATATGAATCCAATTCAGGTAATGCAACCATCTATTATTCAGTCTGACCTATTTAGACAATTCCAGACACAGCCCAGCCAGCCTATCCAGCAGGAAGAACAGAAGCGCCAGCAATTACCCCAGAGGCCCATAGAGGAAAAACCCTCTGAATTTGAGCAGTATGTAGCAGAGACCATTATAGAGATTAGTGAATTTCAGCTTGATATATTAAAGAGGCTTGACGGTGTAGAATTCAGATATTCATCAAAAGGATTGCGGAAAGGAGATATAGCTTTACCTGTAAGGATTATAAAGATCACAAAGAGAATGGCAAAGGAAACAGAAGAAGAGAGAAGGCAAAGGGAGTCAAGAGAATTTGGAAGGGCTCAGGAAAGAGAAATAAAAGAGGTTGAGCTTGCAGAAAAGCCCATTCTTGTTGATGCAGGTTTTATTGTAGGGACAAGAGAGGCATTGATTGCCGCATTTAAGATAGTGGGTATAAAAAATCCATTCTATGTATCAACAGAGATAAAACAATATGGTTATGAGCTTTTCAGACAGCAGTCATCTACATTTGTCCCTCCTGTGGACAAGATACCGGTAGGACCTGAATATATTATAGGTCCCGGTGACGAACTAAGGATAACACTATGGGGCAATATAGAAGGTAATTTTAATGTGGTAGTAGACAGAGAGGGGCATATAAATCTACCAAAGGTAGGTGTGCTAGGGGTTGCAGGGTTGACATTTAGAGAATTAAAAGAGGTCCTGCACAAGGAGTTATCTAAATATTATACTGGATTTCAGATGAATGTGAGTATGGGTCTACTGAGAACTATAAGGGTCTATGTTGTTGGAAATGCAGAGAAACCTGGCAGCTATTCCATATCGTCTCTATCTACCCTTGTTAATGGTCTTTTTGAGGCAGGCGGTCCAAGCAAGACAGGTTCTATGAGGAATATACAGCTTAAAAGAAATGGCAAGACAATAGTTTATTTTGACATGTATGATTTCCTTTTAAAGGGTGATAAATCCAAGGATGTGAGGCTTATGCCAGAGGACGTGATATTCATCCCACCTATAGGACCTGTGGTAGCTATTGCTGGCAGTGTAAACAACCCTGCCATATATGAATTAAAGAATGAAACAACCCTGTCGCAACTTATTGAGATGGCAGGTGGATTGAATGCCATAGCCTTTAAAGGCAGGGTTCAGATAGAGAGGATAGTTGACAACAATAGAAAGGTTATATTTGAGTCTGATTTGAATGTGTCATCTGATAAAGACCTTATGCTTCAATCAGGGGATACCTTAAAGGTCTTTCAGATAGCACCAGATAAGAGAGTAATTAGACTTGCTGGTGCTGTATTCAGGGAGGGCGAGTATGGATTTAAACTCGGTATGACTGTAAAAGACATTATAAATATGGCGGGTGGATTAAAATACTACGCATTTAAAAAAGAAGCAGAGCTTACGAGGTTATATGTAACAGATGCAGGGCCAAAGACAGAAAAGATTGCTATAAATCTTGATGAGGCCTTAAAAGGCAATCCTTCGCATGACATACCTCTGAAAGAAGATGATTACCTTTTTGTCAGGTCTGTACCTGAATGGCAGCAACAAATGGTGGTAACTGTTCAGGGAGAGGTTATGTTTCCCGGTCAGTATGCAATACAAAAGGGAGAGAGGCTCTCATCCTTGATAGAAAGGGCAGGGGGATATACAGATAAGGCATATTTAAGGGGCGCTGTGTTTACAAGGGAAAGGGTAAGGGAACTTCAGCAGAAGAACCTGGAAGATATGGTATCAAGGCTTGAAAAGGAACTATTTTCAGCAGGTTCAGCTCAAATTGCAACTGCCCTTTCAGCAGAGGAGGTCATGGCTAGGAAAGGTGAGATAGAACAAAAACAGAGGTTTATAGAGACATTAAAACAGATGAAGGCAAAGGGCAGGATGACCATAAGGCTTGCCCACTTAAGGTTATTAAAGGGCAGCGAATATGATATAGAGCTTGAAGACGGTGATAATCTTTATATCCCTGTTGTAAATGATGTTGTAAATGTAGTAGGGTCGGTCATGTCTGAGGGTAGCTTTGTATTTAATGAAAAGCTTGATTACAATGATTATATAGAGATGGCAGGGGGCTATAGTAGATATGCAGATAAAGATACCACATACATTCTAAAGGTGGATGGTAGTGCTGTAAGACCTCAGGGAGGTTGGTTTTCATGGAGTTCTTCCAGGTCAAGGTGGGAGATGACAGGTTTTACAGAGCAGGTAAATTATATAGAGCCAGGCGATACCATAGTTGTACCTGAAAAGATAGATCGCATAGCATGGCTTAGAAACATAAAGGATATAACCCAGATCCTTGCAAATATGGCGCAGGTTGTGGGTATTATCAAGGCACTTTATTAATAGAATTCAGTGTCAAATCCTTTTTAATCGACAGGGTATAGTGCATAAGACCTTTTTTATAACACAACGGCACAATCTTTTGTTTATTGTAATTATCGTTTCTTTTTTTATGTTACAGCTTTTTTTGTCTTCCCCACTGTGTTTTATAAAAAGGTATTTACTACCATCTGTCCATGCAGCAGATGAGCCCTTTGTAAATCCTACAAACTGGGGGACAACAGGGCTAATAGAGATACCCACGGCAAGGGTTATCAAAGAAAATAATTTCAGGGCAGGTGTGGGTATGGCTCATCCATATATCTGGTATTATATTGTGGTGAGCCCCATAAAAGGCCTGGAGATGGAAGGCAGGATCACTCAGATAAGGGGTGTCCCTGCTCTATCTGCCTCTTATGGTGATTATAAAGATAAAGCCCTTGATTTTAAATACCAGTTTTTTTCAGAGGGGAAATATTTGCCTGCAATGGCATTTGCAATAAATGACCCCCAGGGCACAAGGTTATATCCATCCCAGTATTTTGTTGCCAGCAAGCAGATATATCCCTTTGATTTTACCATAGGTTTCGGAAACGGTAGGTTCGGTAAAATGCCTTTACCTTCTTCTGATGAGACCTTTAAGGCAGAGATCTTAAATAATCCCAAGGCATGGTTGAAGGATGGACAGTTTTTTGGTGGTGTCCAATTCAGCATAACAGATAAATATGCCATAATGGCAGAATATAGCCCTATAAGGTATGAAAAACAGAATAGTGACCCTGCACAAGGAAAATATTTTAACAGGCATGTGCCTTCGAAGTTTAATTATGCCTTCAGGTGGTCTCCCTACAAATGGACAAATATTATTATGAGCTACCAGAGGGGTGAACAGATAGGTTTGAACGTGTCTGTAAACTTTGATATGGGTCAGCCCCTTCTTCCCATTTTTGACCCTCCATATAAAGAAAAGAAAAGGGATAAAGAAAACCCACTTTCTGAAAGACTCGAAAAGGCATTATATGAATCGGGTTTTAGTAATATAGGTATAAGCATAGAAGGAAGGGATATCATTATTGAGGCACAGAACGATAAATACTTCTATACTACAAGGGCAATAGGCGTGATTCTTAAGATATTAAATGATATATCGCCTGAGAACACAGAAAAGATAGATATTATACTTACCAGTAACGGTATACCTATCTTGAAATACACAACTACGAAGATCGATATCGATGAGTTTTATAGAGAAAAATTAAAGTTAGGTGAATTTGCATACCTTTCAAAACTCAAAACAGATGTAAGCTGGACACCTGATGTTTTATTAAAACACAAAAAATATTATGATTTTGGGATAAACCCTTCATTTCAACAATTTTTGAATGACCCCTCAGGTTTCTATAAATACAGGGCAGGCGCATATGCATGGATGAGTTATTTCCCCTGGAGAGGAGGAACAATAACAGGCGGCATCGAAGGATATCCTTTAAATAATATAAGATCGTCTGTTGAGCCTTCGCAAGACCCAATAAGGACAGATTTATGGCTTTATACGAAAAAGAGTGTAACCCTTGGTAGGCTTATGTTAAATCAGATGTTTAAAGCAGATCATGACATCTATACAAGGCTCGCCGGTGGTCTTCTGGAGATACAATATGCCGGCTTTGATGGTGAGGTGGCAAGGCCTTTTCTAAACGGAAGGTTGTATATGGGTATAAGCGGAAGCCTTTTGAGAAAAAGGGATGTTGACAATCCCTTTAAATTGAGCCCATCATATACAAAATGGTATAAGACAGCATTTTTAAATACCCGTTTTAATGTCCCTGAGGCAGAGATGTCTTTTGATTTTCGGACAGGTAGATTCCTTGCCGGTGATAAAGGAACAAGGCTTACTATATCAAAATTCATAAATGGCTTGGTTCTTTCTGTTTGGTATAGCTGGACAAATACAACCAGTGTATTTAAAGACCCATACAATAGGGGTTACCATGATAAAGGGATAGCCCTTACCCTGCCTTTGAGGCTCTTTACAGGATATGACACAAAGACTACATATAGTTATGCTATCTCGCCATGGACAAGGGATGTGGCTCAGGATATCTACCACTACAACACTTTATTTGATTTTTTTGGAAGGAACACGAAGATTTTTCTTGACAAGGATAGGCCTATGATTTATAAATAAAACGAAGAGGGGAATAATAGATAATTAAATAATAAGGAGGTATAAAGTAATGAAAAAAGTTTTTGGTGTTTTAGTAACTGTTGTTTTCTTTTTAAGCCTTGTTGTTCCATCTATGGTATATGCTCAAGCTGCTGGCGCTGGCGCAGGAACCGGCGCAGGAGCAGGTGCAGGTGCAGGAGCTGCAGCAGGCACAGGTGTAGCAGCAGGTGTTGGTGCAGGCACTATTGCAGCAGGCGTTGTAGGAGCAGCAGCAATTGCATCAGGTGTAGCTGCAGCTACAGGCTCAAGCGGCGGCACAACCCCGACAACACATCATCACTAAGAGATTATAATTTTTTAAAAAACTGGAGGGTCTTTGGCCCTCCAGTTTACAATCCCCTCTAATGAAAAAATATAAATTAACAATTATTTTATTTTTTTTGTCTTTTTTTTGGATATCTCAAATTTATGCTGAAAAAATAAGCCCAGAAGAAGATAGGATATTGACATCTGCAGAAAAGATATTCAAGATGATGCAGTCAAGGGATCTCAAAGGTATCTGGGAGTGTCTTACAGAGAATTCAAAACAGAGGATAGTAGACGATACCTATAAATCATATATAAGGCTGTCAAAAAAAGAAAACATATCTGTGCCTTCCAAAAAGGATATCTTTATTGATTTTGAAACTATCGGTAATACCGCTAAGGAATACTGGGAGGCATTTCTTGAAAATTTTGACCCTAAGACCGTCCTTGAACAGAGTGAATGGAAGATGGGCAAGGTTAAGGGTGATTATGCAGAGATATTAATCCACTACAGAAAATCAGAGAGACCGGCAATACTTCAAATGTACAGAGAAAAAGGTATCTGGAAGACAGGTCTGGTGGAGACCTTCTGGACATCAATAAGATAATTTTTACAATTGTTTTTTTCTAAAGCCCTCTTAAGGCTTCTTCTGCCTTTTCTTTTACCTGAGATGACTTGTGGGTCATCTTTAATATGGACAATTTCCTTTTCACATCGTCTTTCTGGCGACTGGTTAGTTTATGAAAGATATCTTTGATTTTATTTATGGCATCTAAGATATATTCTATGCTATCAGAATCAAGGATGAGCAAAAGTGTTGAGACATCGTCTGGCATGCCGTATTTTTCCACATAGGCCTTTATGTGTGATATAAATGTGCCTTTGCCATAGGACTTGTGGATATTATTAAAAAGCCTATCATGCTCCAGGGTCCCTTTTTCTCCCTTAAAGAGCCTTTCAATAGCTTCTTTTCTTCTCCCCATCTCCCATCTATTTGCATCTGGTCTTTGCCATGTCTTGTCTTTTTCTTCAGACCTACCATAGTGTCTACTTCTATCCTTTTTGCGGTCTATCTCTCGCCAGTTAGGCCTATCATCATAATCAGACATGAAATACCTCTTTTAAATGGTTTATAGTTTTAATTGCCTTTATAGCTTTGATATAGTTGCGAAAAGGGCGAGAAAAGAGGGAAACGCAAGAAACGAGACACCCACACCGACACCTGCACTTGCAAACCCAGTAATAAGTCACTCCCCACCGCTGCCCTTTACTATATTATTGGTTTTCCATGATAAATCTTTTATAGGAGCGGTCATAGGTGCGTTCGCCTTCTTTTGTGAAGAAACACCCGGGTATCTGTTTTTTGCTCCTGTGATATGCCACACACTCACAACATTTTCCTTTCCTGCTGCATACCTCATATGTACATGTGCAGTTTGCCTTATTCTTCTCTATTGTGCATTCCATGAAACATCTCCTCCATGGGAAAAATTTAATTTAAATTTTTAAAAAGATGTTAGGGAGGCCCCTTTATTTAAAGAGGCCCTCACTCTTAATAGGTCAAATCTTTTTAGAGCAAACCCCTTCATTTTGTGCTGTAGAATACCTTTTTTCCGCCGAATACTGCTGCGTCACCCAGTTCTTCCTCAATCCTCATAAGTTGGTTATATTTGGCAATCCTTTCGCTTCTCGATGCAGAACCGGTTTTTATCTGCCCTACATTTGTGGCAACAGCCAGGTCTGCAATAAATGTGTCCTCTGTTTCTCCGGAACGGTGTGATATAACGCAGGTATAACCTGCCCTCTTTGCCATTTCTATGGTAGTAAGGGTTTCTGTGACTGTGCCTATCTGATTAAGCTTAATGAGGATGCTGTTGGCTATGCCTTTTTCAATCCCTTCGGCAAATATCTTTGGGTTTGTCACGAATATATCATCACCTACTATCTGTATCCTGGATGCACACCTTTGGGTCATCTTTTTCCAGCCTTCCCAATCATTCTGGGCAAGCCCATCCTCTATGGATATAATAGGATATTCATTTATGAGTTGTTCATAGAAATCTATTATTTTATCGCTTGTCCATTTGTTGCCGTCTATATGGTATTTGTTTTTCTTGTAAAATTCACTTGCAGCAGGGTCTAAGGCAATCCACACATCCTCACCGGGTTTATAACCGGCCTTTTCTATGGATATCATGAGCATGTCCATTGCCTCTTTTGTATTTTTTAGCTGTGGTGCAAAACCACCTTCATCACCTACACCGGTAGCAAAGCCCTTGTCCTTTAATACCCCTTTAAGGGTATGGAAGACTTCAACGCCTATTCTTATTGCCTCTTTAAAACAATCTGCACCAACAGGCACTATCATGAACTCTTGGGCATCGAGGGAATTCTGTGCATGGACACCGCCGTTTATGACATTCATCATAGGAACAGGTAATTCCCTTGCATGAACACCACCGAGATAACGATATAGGGGTAAAGACAAATAGTCTGCTGCTGCCCTGGCTACAGCCATGGAAACAGCAAGGGTGGCATTTGCGCCGAGATTGCTCTTATTTTCTGTTCCATCGAGTTCTATGAGGTAATTGTCAATGTATACCTGATCTAAGGCATCAAGTCCTTCGATCTTTGGCCCTATGGTTTCATTCACATTTTCAACTGCCTTTTTAACACCTTTTCCTTTATACCTTTTTGCATCACCGTCTCTTAATTCCAGTGCCTCTCTCTCACCGGTTGATGCCCCTGAAGGCACAATAGCCCTGCCCATATAACCGCTTTCAAGGACTACATCTACTTCAATGGTGGGATTGCCCCTGCTGTCGAGGACTTCCCTTGCGTATACATCATATATCGTAGACATATATACCTCCCTCCTAAGTTTTTATATATTTTATTTTAACCCTCTAAGCATAGAGTTTTTAATTAAATTCCATGCTTATCATGTTTGAGCATAACACAGTAAGATGTATGAATCAAATATTTTTGGTATTTTATCATTTAAACTTTAAAATGAATACCCTGCTTTTAATCTTTTTGATTCTTTCTTAATTAATGTTCTATCGGCTCTTCCATCTCATGGGAAATAAACCTTTTTTGTATTTGGGACATAATATTAAATTTCCTTTATGGGTCTTAGGACTATATTCCATAAAAATTTTTTTGGAAATGCCTTTTAGGAAAGGCAGGCCTTAATAATAAAAAAAGCTTGCACTTTATGAAATGAAAATATACTAAAAGGTGTATAACTTTGATTTGATAATGAAACGATATGACTATGGGTTGACAAAGTTGAAAAAAATACATAAAAATAAGAAAATGAAGATTAAATAGAAAAGGAGGCTATTATGAGTAGCGCAAAGGCAGTAACCGATAGTGATTTCGCCAGTGTGGTGCTTCAGTCAGATGTTCCTGTTCTTGTGGATTTCTGGGCTTCATGGTGTGGACCATGCCAGGTGATGGGCCCTGTGGTGGACGAGATAGCAGGCCAGTATGAAGGCAAGGTAAAGGTGTTGAAACTCAATGTAGACGAAAACCCCCAGACACCGGCAAAGTATGGAATAAGGGGAATACCAACACTCATACTCTTTAATAAGGGAGAAGTTGTGGACAAAGCCATCGGCGCCCAGCCAAAGTCAGCCGTAGAAACCCTCCTGAAAAAGGTTTTATAGGTTTTACAAGGAATGGATGAAAAAAAGAAGGACCTTTATTTTAAAAAGGTGGAGTCTGAGCCTTTTGCAAAACTCTTGGGTATCAGGCTTTTAGATGTAGATGAGGGTTATGCCCTATGCGAGATGAAATATACAAAAGGTATGGATAATATATACGGCAGTGCCCATGGCGGTGCTTTATTTTCCCTCATCGATGAGGCATTTGAGATTTCATCCAATAGTCATGAGAGGATCTCTGTTGCCTTAAATATGAACATAACCTATATAAAACCACCTAAAAAGGATACGATTTTAAGGGCTGAGTCAAAGGAGATTCACAGGACAAAAAGGACTGCCTCCTATAATATTACTGTCAAAGACGATGAAAACCTTATTGCAGTGTGTCAGGCCCTTGTCTACATCAAGGATCAAGATATACCATTTTTGAAAGAAGTTTAATGGGATTTTATTTTGGGGTTATTCTGATGCGTGCCTTTTTGTCCTTTTCTGACTCTATTACTACCCTATCTTCTTTGAGGTAGTATTTAATCACATCGCCTGTTAATCGATCCTGACCTGAATAGACTATTACATTGCCTTTTAAGGTTATCTCGCCCTTTTTATTATCAAAGATTGCCTCAGAGCATGTGGAGGTCCTATCTTGTTTTACTATCTTTACATTGCCTTTTGCATGTGCCCTTGCTATCTCATTTGTATTTTCATCAAAATATGCATCAATGGTATCACTGAAAATATAGAGGTCATCCTGCCTTGCCACTACATTTCCACTAAATATGATATATTTTTCCTTTTCGAGACCTTCCATCTTATCTGAAATAATATCAATAGGTTTTTTTCTATTGAAGAAACCGAGTTTTTCATCTTCTTTTTCTGTCTTTTGCTCCACCAACATATTCGGCGTAAGATTTATGTCAACCCTTGATTTTTTTAAACCTGTAGTATAGGCAGGAAGGTCTACCTGTGCCATCTGTAGGCTTTTTCTCTGTCTCGGTTTTCCTGCTCTTAAGAGTTTGCTTTCAGGATATCTTGTCTTTAACTGTTCGTAATAATAGTTAGCCTTGTTTGAATTACCTAAGCGCTGGTAAGAAAGTGATAGATAGTATAATGCCTTATCTGTCCCTTTTACATCAGGATATCTTTTTAGGAAAAATTCAAGCCTTGAGATTGCAGCATTGTATTGAAAGGTTTTGTAATAAAACTCACCTATATATATCTCTCTATCTATGAGCTTCTGTGTCATAATGCTTCTCTTTTTCTCGGCATCCTTGGCATATGAGCTTGAGGGAAAACGATTGAGCAGATATGTATATCTATCTATTGCCTTTATGGTATATGTCTGGTCCCTTTCAAATGATAAAGAGAGTTTTTCGTAACATTCCCCGAGCTTGCTTAATACATAAGGTATATTTTCATCCTCTGGATGGGCATTGAAAAAGTCCTCATATATATTGGAGGCAAGGACATATTCTTTTTTTTCAAAATAGACATCGGCAAGCTTTACCGTGGCAATAAAAGATATGGGATCAAAAGGAAAATTTTCTTTAATCTGCGTAAATTTTTCTATTGCCTTATCGTATTTTTTTGCCTTCATAAGGTTTACGCCCTCTACATAAAGGTCAGCAGGCTTTTCCACCTTTTTTGGCGGTGATGCGCATGATGAAATAAAAGACAAGGAAATTATAACAGCCATAATGATCAATCTTCTCATGTTTTCATTATAACAGAATGAAAAAAAATATGCTATTCTTTATAGATTGATAACATTAGAAGACGACATAAAAAAGGGCCTTGATTTTTATAGAATAAGATATGATGAGGAGAAACTTTACAGGCTCTCTGTTTATGTACAGGAGATAAAAAAATGGAACGACCATATAAATCTAACAGGTTTTAAAGATCAAGGGCAAATCATAAAAGAACTGATCTATGATGCCTTTTTTGTGTTTACCTTTATTGCCAATGAAACCACCATACTCGATATGGGTTCTGGTGCTGGAATAGTATCTATCCCCGCTGCCATACTAAATAGTAAAATGGAGGTATTCTCAGTTGATAGGAAATCAAAAAAGATACATTTCCAGAGACATATAAAGAGGATGTTGGGACTTGAAAGATTTTACCCTATAGATGCCCCCATTGAATCTTTGGATAAAATAACGGTAGACACTGTAATAGTAAAGGGTTTTGGAGGTATTGAGGATATATTGAACAAAGGGAAGGCGCTTATCAAAAGAGGTGGAAAAATATTGATACTGAAGGGAAGAAATGATAAACCCTTGGAATACAAAGGCTTTAAACTAAAAGACAACATTTTATATAACCTTGCCTATTCTAACAAGGCTTACAGGCTTTTCATCTATGAAGATTTAATATAAGGCTTTGCAAAATAAACCAAATGTCTAAAAAGAATGAAAATATTTTCTCATTTTTCTCAAGATCAAATAGCTTATCCATAATTTACCACAAATTAAGCATAACTGTTCCATTTGCTGATACATTTTTTTGCAATGATTAAACTTACAGCCCTGTATATGTTTCAGAATATCTCTCATATCTTAGTAGACCAAAATAGACCTCGATCAGGTAATCTGAACTAAGGACTCATGAAGTCTTTTGTTTATAGAGGTAAATAATTCCTATATACTTGGAAATCGTAAAGGCGTTCAATTATTTCCTTGAAAATATTGGATAATGAGTTATCTTATATAAGATGAGAAGCCTTTGAAAGGAGGGTATGAATATGCAATACTCTGATATAGTAATGGAACATTTTAAGTCGCCGAAAAACATCGGAAGGATAGAGAACCCTGATGGTATAGGAGAAGTTGGTAACCCTGTCTGCGGCGATATGATGACGATTACCATAAAGGTAAAAGATAACAGGATTGATGATATAAAGTTCGAGACCTTTGGGTGCGGCGCTGCAATAGCCGTATCGAGTATGGTAACAGAGATGGCTAAGGGAAAGACCCTTGAAGAGGCCATGCAGATAACCAATAAATCTGTGGCAGAAAATCTTGGTGGATTACCAAAAAATAAATTACATTGTTCAAATCTCGGTGCCGATGCCCTTCACAAGGCAATAATGGATTATTACCACAGAAGAGAGGGAAAGACAAAGGAGCCCAGAAAATTTGAGAAGGTGGAACATATAGAAAAAAAAGAAGGGAAATGTCATTGTCCGTATTGCGATGCAGAGATAACAGAAGCTGCTCGCTTTTGTAGAAAATGTGGTAGTGAAATTACACTGGATAAATAAAATTTAATCTGAAAGGGGTTTAATCGGTATGGATTTAATATATTTCGACCATATATCAGGGACACCCATACATACTGCAGTAAGGGAAGTGATGATAAAATATATTGAGCAGGGTGGTTTTTATAACCCATCAAGTCAGCATCATTTAGGTGATTTGGCCTTAGAGACCCTTGAAGATGCCCGCTCTAAGGTAGCAGGGCTAATAAACTCAAAGCCAGACGAGATAGTTTTTACATCAGGGGGTACTGAATCTATAAACCACGCCATAAAGGGCGTTGCCTTTGCCAGGGCAAAAAAAGGTAGACATATAATCACATCAAACATAGAGCACCAGTCTGTTTCAAGAACCCTTAGGGTCCTTATGAACATGGGATATCAGGTAACAGCTGTGAATGTAGATAGATACGGACTTGTAGACCCTGATGATGTAAAAAAAGCAATAAGAGATGATACCATTCTCATTACAATCATGCATGCAAATAATGAAATAGGAACTATAGAGCCTATTGCTGAGATAGGCAGGATTGCCAGAGAAAAAGGCATTGTAATGCATACAGATGCAGTGGTATCCTGCGGCAATATAACTGTTGATGTAGAGGCTATGAATGTAGACCTCCTTAGTATGGCAGCCAATCAGTTCTATGGTCCACCAGGGGTAGGTGCATTATATATAAGAAAGAAAACCCCCATATATCCCATCATAGATGGAGGGACACAGGAGAACAACCAGAGGGCTGGGACACAAAATATGATAGGTATTGTAGGTATGGCTAAGGCAGCAGAGCTTGCCAGCATTGAAATGCCCTCCAGGACAGAACATCTATTGAAATTAAAGAGATATTTCCTTGAACGTTTAAAGGAAATAGATGAGATTGTAATAAATGGCCATCCTGATAACAGTCTGCCTGGGCTTGTGTCTTTTTCAGTAGAATATGTGGAAGGCGAATCTATGATGATCATGCTCGATGAAAAAGGCATCTGTGTTTCAACACGTTCTGCCTGTGCATCAGGGTCTCTTAGGGCTTCCCATGTCCTTATAGCCACCGGAAGCGACTATGCCACTGCCCAGGGAACACTGTTATTTTCTTTTGGAATAGACAATACCATAGAACAGATAGACAGGGCATTTGAGGTTCTAAAGGATACAATTGGTTTTTTAAGAAACATATCACCCCTCTACAAAAAAAAGTAGTATTTCAAGGAGGCATGATGTTAGCTAAGTTGGATGAATGGATAAAGGATGTAAAGGAGAAGGCAAACCCTGATGAACTGGGGATGATCCTAATCCATAATGGGATTGTAAGAGGGACATCAAAAGATGGAAAGCAGATAAAGACCATGAGGCTCTCATGTGAGAGAAAAGAACTGGAAAAATATATCGAATCCGTAAAAAAACATGATGGTATAGTGGATATAAGGGTCTGGATAAATGAAGGGGTTCTCAAGGTCGGTGATGATATAATGTTTGTCCTTGTGGCAGGTAGATTCAGAACCGACGTCCTTCCTATGCTTCAGGAAGTGCTTACAAAGATCAAGAAAGAATTTATAAGGGAAGAGGAACTATTTACTTAAATATATATCCTGAAGGCATTTTGTGCCCTTTGGAATCTTCAAGGGTGAGCCATGATCTTTTCTCGCCCCATATGTGGATTACCCTGCTCCTCAACCACTCGAATGGCAGGTCTGCATGGGATTCATATTTTTCGAGGTATTCAATATACGGTCTCCCTGATAGGTCATATGGGGAGAGAGCTGCATCGTTAAACCCGTCGAATTCCACTGTAGGGATGTCATGTTGTTCACAAAGGTATCTATCAAATGCAGGGGTTACACTTACCCATTTACCATCAAGTAACAACTGGGTGTATCCATGGCTTGGGAATATATCGAGACCTGTCTGTGACACCAGCTCTTTTGGCACTCTGTGATTCTTTATCTTTGCAAAGGCAAGCTTGGCAGGAATACCTATAGCCCTTGCAAGTGCCACTAAAAGCAAAGCCTTTTGAACACAATAGCCCTTTTTCCTGGCAAGGATGGTGCTGGCAATAAAATCTTCAAAAAAGGTGGAGATCATATATACACTATACTGAATCTCATCCCTGACAAAATAGAAGAGTTTTATTGCCTTTTCCCTTTCATCCTTTAAGGAAATTGTAAGCCCTCTGGCAACCTTTATTATCTCTTTATTATCTGAATCGATTGCCCTGGTAGGTTTAAGATACAGATCCATAATTCAATCTAACCTAAAAAATCTTTTTTGTCAAAGATTAAGGCCTTGCCGATAAAATCTTGCATGATTTGACATCTCTGGTTGTTTTGTTATAAAGTAAAAGCCTTATGAGTATGAGGAACAAAATAATCTTGACATCATTAGGTGCAGGCGCATTATTGTTTGTATGTTTATACGGTGATTATAATAAAGGCAATACTATATTACAGCGAGATTACATCAAACACCACAAGATAGAAAGAAAGATATTTGAATTTTTAGTAGATGAGGGCGTAGATATCCCTCCTGAAAGGCTCTTATCCATATCAAAGATGATATACAGAACATCGAAAAGTCATAATCTGGATTATAGGCTAATGCTTGCCATAATGAAAGTAGAGAGTAATTACAGGCATGATGCTGTATCTCCAAAAGGGGCAAGGGGCTTGCTGCAGGTAAAGCCTTCACTTGCAAAATATATTGCCAAAGATGCAGGTGTCAATTGGGGCGGAAAAAATACCCTTGATGAACCGGAAAAAAATATAAAGATAGGTGTATATTTTTTCTCTATGCTTATGAGAGATTTTGAAAGTCTAAATCTTGCCCTCCATGCCTATAATATGGGCCCTACAAAGTTTAAAAAGGTTCTTTCGGAAAATACACGTTATAATAAGAAATTTTCAAACCTTGTCTTAAAAGAATATGATAGGATATCATCTATACTCCCTTCACCATAAAATAACGTAAACCCTCCATGCAGCATCTTCCGAAAAAAGGCTTCATATATATTACAGGCAAAATAAATTCTTTCATCTCTTTTTTCATATCTAAGACAGATAGAAAATCCATTATTTTTTATGAAGGTGATGACGAGGCATTGCTTTTAAAAGAGGAGATAGAATTTTTTACCGGAAATGAATGCCATGTTTTTCCGGTTTTTGCAGATAGGATATTTGAAAAAGAAGACGAGATAAAAAGAATAAGTTTCCTCCATCATCTAATAAGTGATGAAAATTTTAAAGGACTTTTTCCATATAGCGCCTTGGCGAGCACCTTGACAGAAAAGGAGATTCTAAAGGAAAAGAGTCTCACCCTTTGCTTTGGCGATACTGTATTACAGGAAGTTCTTATAGATTATCTTGATAAAAACGGCTATGAGCTTTCTTCTCTGGTGAGGCAGGTTGGTGAATTTGCAAAGAGGGGAAGTATTATTGATGTATTTCCCACAACATCATTACAACCTGTAAGGATAGAATTTTTGGGGGATCAAATATTTTCCCTCCGTTTTTTTGACCCTTTGACACAGAGGTCAAAAGGGGAGATGGAAAAGATAGAGATAACACCAGCCTGGATCAAACAAAAACAAGGTGCCACATTGATAGACTATTTAGAAGAGGGCATGGTTTTTGTCCATAAGAGTCTTGGTTTTATAGAGGAGATACTGTCCCAGTCTGGTGGCGACAAAATATTAAAGGAGAGATTTTTAGAGATCTTCAGGGCTAATCTCAATATAGATATATCAGGTGTAAAGGGTGAGGATGAAGGCGAAATCTTCCACACTATTTCAAATGATGACTTAAGGTTGTTATTTGAGACAAAAAAAATCGAGATATTCAAGATATTGTCTGAAAAGATAAAAAAAGAATGGATCAACCACAGATTTCTTTATCTTTTTGCAAACAATGAGAAACAGGCAGAGAGATTGAAGGTTATATTTGAAAATTATGATATATCCTTACCTATCATAAGAGGGGCGTTCAAAAAGAAAGACAAGGAATGGGGGATAGTTGTAGGGCCTTTAAGAAGGGGCTTTAGAACCCATGATACCATTGTCCTAACTGAAGAAGATATTGTAGGCACGAAGAAAAGGGTGATAAAAAAACAGGCCGTTGCCATGGATGAGTTTCTCAACTCATTTAAAGACCTGGCAATAGGTGAATGGGTCGTCCATGTGGAACATGGTATAGGCATATACAAAGGTGTCCAAAAGCTGGCTATAGATGGGATTGCTAAAGATTTTCTCCTAATAGAATATCAGGATGGAGACAGACTTTATGTGCCCATTGACGACCTCCATCTTGTACAGAAATATATAGGCGGAGAAAAGCATAAGCCAAAGATTGATAAATTAGGGGCAAATTACTGGAGAAACACAAAAAAGAAGGTTAAGGGTTATGTGGAAGACATAGCAAAAGAACTTATACAGGTTTATGCAGAAAGAGAGCTTGCAGAGGGCTTCTCCTATTCTCCTGAGGACGAGCTTTATAGGGAGATGGAGTCCAGGTTCGAATATGAGGAGACAGAAGGACAGGCAAGGGCAATAGAGGATGTCCTTGATGACCTGAGGAAGACAAGGCCTATGGATAGGATTATATGTGGAGATGTGGGCTTTGGAAAAACAGAGGTGGCATTGAGGGCATCGTTTAAGGCTGTTATGGATAATAAACAAGTAGCAGTCCTTGTTCCAACAACAGTCCTTGCACAGCAACATTTAAAGACATTTAAAGACCGATTCAGGGATTATCCTATAAATATTGAGATGTTAAGCAGATTCAGGGTAAAGGATGAGCAGAAGAGGATAGTAGAGCTATTAAAAAAGGGTAGCATAGACATTGTAATAGGGACACATAGGCTTCTGCAAGGAGATGTGGAATTTAAAGACCTGGGTCTACTTATCATAGACGAGGAACACAGATTTGGAGTCAAACACAAAGAAAAACTCAAGATGATGAAAAAGAATATAGACGTCCTCACCTTGAGCGCAACCCCCATACCAAGGACACTCTATATGGCAACAACAGGTTTAAGGGATCTGAGCATTATTAATACACCACCCCTTGATAGGCTTGCAGTAAAGACCTATGTCCTGAAGTTTAAGGATGAACATATAAAAAGAGGTATTTTAAATGAAATAGAAAGGGGTGGTCAGGTATTCTTTATGCATAATTTTATTCACAATATTGGAGTTGTTCATGAATACCTCAAAAAACTGATTCCTCAACTGAGGATTGCCGTTGCCCACGGTAGGATGCAGGGCAAGCAACTGGAAAAGATCATGCTCGATTTTATCGACAGAAGATATGACCTCCTTTTGTCTACAAATATCATAGAATCTGGCCTTGATATCACCAATGCCAATACAATCTTCATAAATAATGCCCACCGATTAGGACTTTCTGACCTTTATCAGTTAAGGGGCAGGGTTGGTAGAGGCACGAGGCAGGCATATGCATACCTCCTTGTCCCTAAGGAAGCAGTGCTTACAAGGGATGCCTCTCTTAGACTTAAGATAATGGAGGAGATGACAGAACTCGGATCTGGATACCAGATAGCAAACTATGACCTTGAGATAAGGGGTGCTGGCAATCTCTTAGGTCAAGAGCAATCAGGGAATATAAACCTCATTGGGTTTGAGCTTTATTGCCAAATGCTGCAGGATGCTGTAAAGGCACTCAAGGGACAAGAAGATGAAAGGGAAGAGGAGACAATAACCCAGATAAACATTCCTGTAGAGGCTTTCATCCCTGATGAATATATAGAAGACCACGCCCAGAAGCTTTTAATCTATAAAAGGCTTTCCAGAATAAGGCAGGATGATGAACTGATGGATATGAAAGATGAGCTCAGAGACAGATACGGAGAGATACCAAAGGCTGTAGAAAACCTCCTCCAAGTCATATCCATGAAGATATTCCTAACAGCCTTAAAGATAAAAAAGATGGAATATGCCTCAAACAGAATAGTCCTCCACATCTCTGAGGCAACCCCTGTGAATCTAAAAAGGATTTTAGACATAATAAAGAATAGAAGAGACGGCATAAAACTCATGCCTGACAACAGAATAATTATCAGCACAGATAAAAAGGGTAGCGACCTCCTTAATATTACAAGAAATATATTGCTCGATATTGTTTCTGTATGATATAAAAAATACAGTATTATTTTTAACTACCATTCAATGAGGTGAATTAATGAAAAAGATAATAGTTGTTCTTTTTGCTGTTGCATTCTTATTCTCTTGCTCAAAGACCGACAGCAGCAAGGTTCTTGCCACAATAGACAATGAAAAGATAACAATAGATGAATTTAATAAAGACCTCGACAAGATACCTGTTAATATGAAGATGATTGTGGCAACCCAAAGTGGCAAAAAGAACTACCTTGAAAAACTCATAATAAAAAAGCTCCTCATGAGGGAGGCGAAGAAAGAAAATATAGAAAAGGACAAGGAATTTCAGGATAGATTGAGTGAGATAAAGGATCAACTTATCCTTGAGTCATTATTAAAGAAGAAGATAAACCTTGATTCCCAGATAACAGAAGATGATATGAAAAAATATTACGAAAAGAATAAAGAGACCTTTAAGAGGGAGAGGGAGATAAATACAAGGCATATACTTTTGAATTCCGAGGAAGAGGCAAGGCAGATAAAGGAAAAACTTGCTAAGGGCGAAGACTTTGCAGAACTGGCAAGAAAATATTCCATTGACCCCAGTGCAAAGGCAAACGGCGGGGAGATAGGTTTTCACCCTAAAGGGAGCTTGCTTCCTGAATACGAGGATGCTGCCTTTAAATTGACGAAGGTTGGGCAGACAAGCGGTATAGTAAAGACAAAATTCGGTTACCACATAATAAAACTTGAAGGTATAAAGCCTCCTTCCTATGTCTCATTTGATGAAGTAAAAGATTTTATAAAACAGAAGTTGGCCCAGGAGAAGCAGACACAGGCACTGGAAAAATATATAACAAACCTTAAAAGCACTGCAAAGATCACTATAAATGAAGACCTACTTAAGGATGAAAGACCAGTTCTCCCTGAGAAAAAAGAGGGAGAAGCAAAGCCTGAAAAAAAGAGTGAGTCTACACCCAAGAAATGAGACGCCTTTTATTCTCCATTTATATATGCCTTTTTTTCATACTGTCCGTAGCATCATATGCTGAGGTAATAGACAGGGTTGTCGCAATTGTTAATGATGACATCATTACCTTGAAGGACCTGGAGAAGTATATCCAGATTGAAAAACAGGGAAAGTATGTATCCATAAACGAATATTACAGAAATATAAAGCTCAAAGAGAAGATTGACCATTTTATAGATGATGTTCTCATAAGACAACAGGCAAAGAAATTAAAGATCGAGGTAACAGACAAGGATGTGGATTTGATCATAGAGGGCATAAAGAAACAGCATCTCATTACAGATAGGGAGTTAAAGGAACAGCTAAAAAAGGAAAATATAGACTATAAGGATTTCTATAATGGCTTGAAGTCAAACCACCTAAGGAGCCGTGTCATTGCCAGGGTAGTTTCGGCAGAGATCTTGGTGACAGAGGATCGACTTAAGGAATACTATAATAATCATATTAATGAATTCAGAGAGGATGAGTATAAACTCCAGCAGATATTCATCTCAAACAAAAAAAAGGACGCCAACAAGATTGCCCTTAAGGTATACAGCCTTTTAGGCGAAGGTATGCCTTTCAGTGATGTGGCAAGGGAATATTCTGATGATCCTACAGCATCCCTTGGCGGAGACTTAGGCTATGTGAAAAAGGATGACCTTATCCCTGAATTAAAAGAGGGTCTAAGCGTAATATTACCAGGGACATACACACATGTTATAAGGACACCATATGGATACCATATCCTTAAACTCCTGGAGGAAAAAAAGGGGGACCTCATCCCGTATGAACAGGTTAAGACAAGGATACATGAACGGATAGTCCAGATAGAGTCTGAGAAGAGATATAAGGAATTCATAGAGAAGCTGAGAAAATCATCCTATATAGAGGTAAAGATCTGAAGAGAATACTCATAACCATGGGAGATCCTGCAGGGATCGGCGCCGAGGTCATCTGTAAATCAATAAATATTATGGGAAATAAGAGCATACCTGTTATAATCGGTGATATCTCTGTCATAAGGGATATGGAATCAAGGCTCGGAATAAAACATCAAACATTTAAAAGATTTAGAGAAGGCAACAAGGGGGATATAGAGTTTATAGATAAAGGCAGGATAAAAAAGATAAAATACGGTATATCAAGGAAGGAATACGGCAGGGCATCTTATGAATATATCATGGAGGCCCTGGCTATTATCAAAGCCGGTCATGCAAAGGCTCTGGTCACATGCCCCATCAACAAAGCATCCATCCACAAGGCAGGAGTTGATTTTCCAGGTCATACAGAGATACTGGCCGATTTTTTCCATGTGAAAGAATATGTGATGATGATGGCAAACAGAAAGATGAGGGTATCCCTTGTTACAATCCATATACCTTTAAAAGAAGTGCCTTCGGTAATAACAAAGGATAGGGTCCTTTCCTGTATAAATGTTACGAACCATTGCCTGAAGGAACATTTCCGTGTAAAAAAACCTATAATCAAGGTGTGCGGTCTAAATCCCCATGCAGGGGAAAATGGCATTATGGGTAATGAAGAGGCATTTATAAAATCTGCAATAGATGAGGCTGTCTCATCAGGTATTGATGTAAGTGGTCCTTTTCCTGCCGATACGCTATTTCACAAGGTGGATTGCCATGCCTTTATTGCCATGTATCATGACCAGGGGCTCATACCTGTGAAGACCACTGATTTTAAAAGGACTGTAAATATTACCCTGGGGCTACCTTTTATAAGGACATCTCCAGGCCATGGAACAGGATTTGATATAGCAGGAAAGGGCATAGCAGACCCATCAGGTTTTATGGAGTCGTATAGGGTTGCAGAGATGCTCTCATAAAAATAGGGATTAATTTTTAATCTTTGATATAGCCTTGCAGGCCCTTCTTAATCTTTTCGGCAGCCTTCTGGGATTACCTTTTTTTTCTATTTTCTGGCTTTCATGATAATCTTCTTCATAACCATCACTCATCATCAGTTCCTCCATCTTAATAGGCGTAAGAAAGGCAATGCCATATGCCTTTGCCTCATCGATGATGGCCCTGTCTGATGTGACAACGATAAGACCAGACAGCTTCTTTCTTATCAGTTCAATCAATACATCGTCTGCGGTCTCATTCTCCCTTGTATAGACCACATCTATGCCTTTGTAATTCTCTCTCTGCCTGGTAAGAGAGAAACCTTTATAGGCATCGAAGACTACTGTGATTTTATTGGGCTTTTGTCTTTTGTATACAGCTAATCTATCGAGCAGATATCTTCTCTGTAACTCAAGGTTGGCTATGCTGTTTGTCCCTGGAGGCCTTATCCTGTTTATATAATTATATCCATCTATAACAATATGGGGCATAGTTGATGGGATTTTACAATAAACCGTAACAATATTCAACATAGGCAGTAAAACTACCTCCTGCCTATGTTGTGATTTGAAACCTTGAAATGGAAAGACTGTTTTATTTAAATATATGTAAGCCAGTCCTTATAATCTTGATGCATACCCCTGGCGACTTCAAAGAATTTTTTCTGAATGGCCAGGGAAACCGGACCTGGTTTTCCTTCACCTATTTTTCTCCCATCAACTTCTCTTACAGGAGTAACCTCTGCTGCTGTCCCTGTGAAAAAGACCTCATCGGATATATATAGTTCATCCCTTGTGAATCTTTCTTCCTTTACCTCATAACCCATATCGTGTGCGAGCCTCATAACAGCAGACCTTGTTATGCCCGGAAGTATGGATGTAAGAGGGGTTGTTTTGATTTTACCTTTTCTTACCATAAAGATATTTTCACCGCTTGCTTCAGAGATATAGCCATCTGTATCGAGCATTATGGCCTCATCATAGCCCGCAGAGATGGCCTCTTTTTTTGCAAGGATAGAATTTACATAATGGCCACATATCTTGCCCTTTGTCATACATGAATCTACATGATGCCTTAAAAAAGATGAGACCTTTGCCCTTATGCCATTCTGCAAGCCCTCATCACCGAGATATGCACCCCATACCCAGCTTATTATAGCAAGCCTTACCTTGAATTCTTTAACATATAGACCAAGCTGACCATCACCCATAAATGCTATGGGTCTTATATAACACTCTTTAAAACCATTTATCTTTACTATCTCTTTGCAGATATCCTTAACCTCTGATTTTTTATAAGGTATTTCCAGCTGAACAATGTGGGCTGAATCATAGAGCCTATCTATATGTTCATCCAGCATAAATATGGCGCTTTTGCCATCATGGCAATGATAACATCTGATACCCTCAAAGACACCTACCCCATAATGCAGGGTGTGGGTGCAAATGTGGACATTTGCATCATCCCAATCAATAAATTTCCCATCTAACCAAATCTTGTCTGCTCTCATTTTATGCTGCTCCTTTTTTAAGATATTCTTTTAAAACTCTATCTAAGACACCGTTTATAAATTTTTTTGACTCTTCGCTACCGTATTTCTTACCCAGTTCAATGGCTTCATTTATTGCCACTTTAGGTGGGCAATCCACTGAAAAGATCATCTCAAATATCCCTATCCTCATAATATTTCTATCCACATAGGTTATCCTGCTTAGATTCCAGTTTTCACTTGAATCATCGATATGACGGTCTATGGTATCCATCTCCCTTTTTATGCCTGAGAGGATGTGCCTTGCATAGTCTATTATATCCTTATGATGGGGAAACAGTTCGCAGTATTTTAATAATGCCTTTTCAGGGTCATCGCCTGCTGTCTCCATCTGATACAACATTTTTAATGCTAATTCCCTTGATTTCCTTCTTCGCACAACCTATTTTCCTTTATAAGATTAACCACCTCTATGATAGTCATTGCTGCATCGTAACCTTTATTTCCAGATTTTGTCCCTGCCCTCTCTATTGCCTGTTCTATATTATCGCTTGTGATAATACCGAATGCTATGGGTTTTTCAAATTCCAGGGATACCTGGGCAATACCTTTTGTCACTTCATTGGCTACATAATGAAAATGAGGTGTTGCGCCCTTTATAACGGCTCCTAAACATATTACACCATCAATGTCTGCCTTTTTTGCCAATAGTTTTGCCATGAGAGGTATCTCGAATGACCCTGGGACTTTATATATATCTATCTGGGTTTCATCTGCCCCGTGCCTCTTTAATGCATCAAGCGCTCCTTCAAGAAGTCTCTCTGTTATAAAACTGTTGAATCTGCTTACTACAATGGCAAATCTTAAACCTTTTGCTATTAATTTCCCTTCATGAATCATGTGCTCTCCTTATATGTTATTGAGGATATGGCCGAGCTTTTTCTGTTTGGTTTTAAGATAAGTAATACTGTCCTTTGTGGGTGGTATCTCAAGGGGAACCCTCTCCACAACAGTAAGACCATAGCCTTCAAGTCCCTTTATTTTTCTCGGGTTATTTGTTATAAGCCTCATCTTACGCACGCCCAGGTCATTTAAAATCTGGGCTCCTATTCCATAATCCCTTAGATCAGGTGAAAAACCAAGGGCTATATTTGCCTCAACAGTATCGTGTCCTTTATCCTGGAGATTATATGCCTTTATCTTATTTAAAAGACCTATGCCTCTGCCTTCCTGTCTCATATAAAGGAGTACACCCTTCTGCTCCTTTCCTATCATGGTAAGGGCAGTATGTAGCTGATCCCCGCAGTCGCATCTCAATGAACCGAGGACATCACCGGTAAAACACTCTGAATGAACCCTAACCAGTATACTTTCGTCAGGGGATATCTCTCCCTTTACAAGGGCAAGGTGTGTCTTGTTGTCTATATCATTTTCATACCCTATTAACCTGAATTCACCGCCATATCTTGTGGGTAGTCTTGTCTCTGCCACCCTTCTTACAAGTTTCTCATTCCTTGTCTTATATTGTATGAGGTCCGCGATGGAGACTATCTTGAGGTTATATTTCTCTGCAAATTCTTCGAGGTCAGGGAGTCTTGCCATAGTCCCGTCTTCCCTCATGATCTCGCAGATAACGCCTGCCGGTTTTAGCCCTGCAAGTCTTGCCAGGTCTACTGAAGCCTCTGTATGGCCTACACGGACGAGGACACCACCTTTTCTTGCCATGAGGGGGAATATATGACCAGGTCTCGCCAGGTCATCGGCAGTGGAATTATCGTCTATGGCAACCTGGATTGTCCTTGCCCTATCATGGGCAGAGATACCTGTGGTTACACCTTCTTTTGCCTCGATGGAAACCGTAAAGGCAGTATTATAGGGTGATGTGTTATCCTGAACCATCAATGGCAGTTCCAGTTCCCTTACCCTCTCTTCTGTAAGAGAGAGGCATATAAGTCCGCAGGCATTCCTTGCCATGAAATTTATTGCCTCAGGGGTCACCTTTTCTGCAGCAACCATGAGGTCACCTTCGTTTTCCCTGTCCTCATCATCGACAATTATAACCATCTTTCCCTGTCTTACATCATCTATGACGTCCTCAATCCTTGAAATAGCCATAATCAAGCCCCTTTTATATATCCATGCTCATAAAGGAAATCCATATCAATCCCTTTTTTTTCTTTATCAGACATGAAGCTTTCTACATATTTTCCTATTATGTCTGTCTCTATGTTTACCATATCTCCCACATTTTTTTCCCCTATACTTGTCCTCATGGAGGTGTAAGGTATTATATTTACGGTAAAGATATTATCACCCTTAGTATTTACTGTCAAGCTTATGCCGTCTATGGTCACAGAGCCCTTCTTAACTATGAATCTTGATATGTCTTTTGGGATCTCTATGCCAATCCTCACAGAGTCTCCTGAAGGTGTTTTTTCCTTTATCGTGCCTATACAATCCACATGTCCGGTGACAATGTGGCCTCCAAATCTTCCATTGGCACCCATAGCCCTTTCCAGGTTTACCCTTTCCCCTACAGATTTCTTTTTTAAAGTTGTGACATTTATGGTCTCAAGGGACGCATCAGCAATAAAACTATTGGCTGTTATCCTTGTAACGGTAAGGCATACGCCATCAACACTTATACTGTCCCCTTCTTTTATATCCTCTTTGATGAGGCTTGTTTTTATGGAGAACTCCCATTTACCACCTGATTTGTTTATGGATGTTATCTCCCCTATGTCCTCAATAATCCCTGTGAACATATCCCTCCAGGCATATATCTTCTTTAAATCGTCTTATCCCTGTTATTTTCAGTTTATATGCATCTTTTAAAAAGTCAACGCCCTTTCCCCCGATAAGATTTAGTGCATTTTTACCACCTATGAATATAGGGGCATAGAATAGTATGAACTTATCTATAAGACCCTCTCTAAGAAAGGCATTGTTTATCTCTCCTCCGCCTTCTATAAGGACACTCATTATATCTCTCTTGAAGAGTTCATTGCATACATGTTGAAGGGCGACCCTGCCGTTTTCATCTTTAGGACACTTTATCACTTCTACGCCAAGCGACCTAAGTCTTGCCTCTTTATCTGCCCTTGAGTCAAAAGAGGTAAAGACAAGGGTTTTATATTTATTCGATGTCTTAGCTATATCGCTTGCAAGTGGTAATCTTAGTTTTGAATCGAGGATTATACGGGTTGGATATCTGCTTACCTTTACCATCTTTGGTATAAGCATGGGATTGTCTGTTATCACTGTATTGATGCCTACCATAATGGCATCCACATGTGACCTTAGTTTGTTGGTGAATCTCCTTGATTCTTCATTGGAAATCCACTTAGAATCACAAGTCTTTGTGGCGATCTTACCATCAAGGCTTATGGCTGCCTTCATAATAAAAAAAGGCCTTGATTTTTCCATGTTTACAATAAATGCTTCGTTGAGCTTTTTTGCCTCCTCTTCCATGACGCCGGTCTTTATTATTATGCCGGCATCTCTAAGCATTTGTGCGCCTTTTCCGCCTACCATGGGATTAGGGTCAAACATTGCCATGACTACCTTTTTGACCCCTGCCTTTTTTATTGCCTCGGTGCATGGAGGTGTTTTACCAAAGTGAACACAGGGCTCCAGATTTACATAGAGAGTTGAACCCTCTGCCTCATGACCGGCATCGTTTATAGCCACCACCTCTGCATGGGGAAGACCAGCCCTTTTGTGATAACCTTTGCCAACAATCCTGTTGTCCTTAACCAGGACAGCGCCTACCATAGGATTTGGTGATGTTGTCCCATAGCCTTTCTTTGCCAGAGATAAGGCTAAACGCATGTATTGTTCATCGTTCATTTTTCATCCTTTTTTATAAGGAGGTCTCTTAACTCTTCCATAAATTCATTTATGTCCTTGAATTGCCTGTATACAGATGCAAACCTAACATAGGCAACTTCATCGAGTTTTTTCAACTCATCCATAACCATCTCGCCTATCTCCGACCCCTTTACCTCTCGTTCGCTCTTTTCAAAGAGGGTGTATTCAATCCTTGATACAATCTTTTCCAGAGTTGTTATGCTGATAGGTCTTTTTTCGCATGCCTTTTTTAAACCATTTAGTATCTTTGCTCTATCGAATATCTCCCTCCTGCCATCCTTTTTTACAACAAGGAGAAGTCCTTCTTCAAGTCTTTCGGCAGTGGTAAAACGTTTTGCACATTTTAGGCACTCCCTTCTTCTCCTTATGGTATCCATTTCTTTATTCATCCTTGAATCAAGGACTTTACTCTCTGTATATGCACAAAAAGGGCACTTCATAATTTTTTTAAGATAATAGATGCCTCTTTTATCAACTCCAAGGAGAGCTCATCGGGATAACCGTCCAGATATGTCACTTTTTCTATACCGGCATTTATGATCATCTTTATGCAGATAGAACAAGGTAGATGGGTGGAGTATATCTCAGCCTTATCAATAGATACACCATGGAGGGCTGCTTGAATTATGGCATTCTGCTCAGCATGGAGACCCCTGCAAAGCTCATGCCTCTCCCCAGGGGCTATATTCATCTTTTCCCTTAGGCATCCATTGTCTAAACAATGCACCAACCCTCTCGGCGCACCATTATAACCGGTAGACAATATTCTTTTGTCTTTTACTATGATTGCACCTACATTACGCCTTCTACAGGTAGATCTCTTTGAGACAATCTGTGCTATCTCCATAAAATAGGTGTCCCAATCAGGGCGCATATTATTCATAATATTATAAGTTATAAATACGGGAATAATAAGGGAACCTCATACATAATGCTTTTACTTCTTCCCTTACATTTTTTTGAATCTCCTCATCTTCTGGTTTACTGAGCACCCTATCTATTAGCTCACAGATAATTTCCATCTCGCTTTCTTTCATGCCCCTGGTGGTCAGGGCAGGCGTGCCTAACCTGATTCCACTGGTAACCATAGGGCTTTTTGTATCAAAGGGTATAAGGTTTTTATTTACCATAATACCGCTTTTTTCTAAAGATTCCTGGGCAATCTTTCCTGTTATCCCTTTGTTTGTTAGTTCTACGAGAAAGAGGTGATTATCGGTGCCGCCAGATACTATTCTGTACCCTTTTTCCATCATCTTTTTGCATAGGTGTTTGGCATTGGCTATGATTTGTTTCTGATAATCTTTGAATTCCTCTGTCATGGCGTTTTTTAATGCCACTGCCTTGGCAGCTATGACATGCATTAGTGGTCCGCCCTGGATGCCAGGGAAAACTGCCGAGTCTATTGCCTTGGCAAACTCCTTTTTACAGAGTATAAGCCCCCCTCTTGGACCCCTTAGGGTTTTATGGGTAGTTGTTGTGACAAAATGGGCATAATCTATAGGACTTGGATGATAACCCGCAGCCACAAGACCTGCAATATGGGCTATATCTGCCATTAGATATGCACCTACTTCATCGGCTATATCCCTGAATCTCTTAAAGTCAATGAATCTTGAATATGCGCTTGCCCCTGTTATTATGAGCTTTGGCCTTTCCTTTAAGGCTAATGACCTTATCTCATCATAATCGAGCATCTCGTCCTTTTCAGATACCTTATAACCCACTGTTCTGAAGAATTTCCCAGAAAAGCTGACCCTTGCGCCATGGGTAAGATGTCCTCCATGGGCAATATCCATACCAAGGATGGTATCACCTAAATTAAGGACAGCAAAATATACCGCCATATTCGCCGAAGAACCAGAGTGCGGTTGGACATTGGCATGCTCTGCATGGAATAGCTCCTTTGCCCGCTCAATGGCAATATCCTCTATCTCATCAAGGAATCTGCATCCGCTGTAATATCTCTTTGAGGGGTAGCCTTCTGCATATTTATTTGTTAGAACACATCCCTGTGTATCAAGGACGTCCTCGTCTACATAGTTTTCAGATGCAATCATTATAAGGCTATACTCTTCCCTTTCTATTTCCTGCCTTATAAGCCCGTATATCTTACTGTCTGATTCTGCCAGCTTCATCTTATCTAACCTTTCTTATGAAATTATTTTAGGTGTTTCCTTTCCCATGCCTTTATCTTTTCTATCCTCTTTTCATGTCTGCCACCATCAAAGGGTGTTTCAAGCCATATTTTTACCATCTCTTCAGCCAGACCTTTAGCTGTTATCCTTCCACCGAGAACGAGGATGTTGGCATCATTATGTCTTCTGCTTTGTATGGCAGTATATAGATCTGTAACCAATGCCGCCCTTACACCTTTGACCTTATTAGCCACTATACTCATACCGATCCCGGTGCCGCAAACAAGGATACCCCTTTCCACCTTTTCTTCTGAAACGAGCCATGCCACCTCTAAGCCAAAATCAGTATAATCTACAGGACAAGCATTGTCTGTGCCTACATCCTCTATCTCATGCTCCATCTTAATTAGGATTTCCTTTATATGTTCTTTAAGCTCTAATCCTGCATGATCTGAACCTATGGCTATCTTCAAGGTATATACCTCTTGAATATAAGTGTGCTATTTGTCCCGCCAAAACCAAAGGAATTGGACATGGCAACATTTATGCTGTGTTTTCTTGCAGTATTGGGCACATAATCAAGGTCACATTCTGGGTCAGGGGTGGTATAATTTATTGTAGGTGGACATATCTGGTCTCTTATGGCAAGGACTGTAAATATTGCCTCTACTGCCCCTGCTGCACCTAAAAGATGACCTGTCATGGATTTTGTAGAACTTACAGGTATCTTATATGCCTTTTCTTTGAAGACCTCTTTTATGGCTATGGTTTCTATGTGATCATTGAGGTCTGTGGATGTCCCATGGGCATTTATATAATCTACATCATCAGGGGTAAGACCTGCATCTCTTATTGCCATCTTCATACACCTTATGAAGCCATCACCATCAGGGCAGGGCGCTGTTATATGATAGGCATCTCCGTTATATCCATAACCAACAAGCTCTGCATATATCTTTGCACCCCTCTTGAGGGCATGTTCCAGATCTTCCAGGATTATTATTCCAGAACCTTCTGCAACCACAAAGCCGTCTCTATCCTTGTCAAAGGGTCTTGATGCCTTCTCAGGTTCATGGTTTCTCCTTGAGAGTGCTTTCATGGCATTGAATCCTCCCACTGTAAGTGGGGTAAGATTTGCCTCTGTCCCTCCTGCCACCATTACATCTGCATCTCCATACTGGATGGTCCTCATGGCATCGCCTATGGAATGGGCACCTGTGGCACAGGCAGTAACAATACAAAGGTTTGGCCCTTTGATGCCATATTGCATGGCAATATGACCAGGGGCGAGATTGGCTATTAGCATGGGTATAAAAAACGGGCTTATCCTACCTGGACCACGCTCTAACAAGATGCTGTGATATTTTTCAAGGGTGGGTAAGCCACCTAATCCTGTGCCGACTACAACACCAACCCTTTCACTATCTTCCTTTTCCATATCAAGGCCTGAGTCGTTCATGGCTATCTTGGTTGCTGCAAGACAGTAATGGATGAAAAGGTCCATCCGCTTTAATTCTTTATGGGGGATATAATCCTCTGGATTGAAGCCCTTTACCTCCCCTGCTATCTTTGTTTCAAACTGGGTGGTGTCAAATCTTGTTATGTTTGATATACCTGATTTTCCATTGAGTATGTCCTGCCAAACGTTTTCAATACCTATCCCTACTGGTGTTACAAGACCAACTCCTGTTACAACTACCCTTCTTTTCAATTTACCTACCTCTTGTGTTATTTATTTGCAAGACGCTCTTCTACATATTTTATGGCATCACCAACTGTCTCCATCTTCTCTGCATCCTCATCAGGTATCTCTATACCGTATTCATCTTCCAGTGCCATGATAAGTTCCACAATATCAAGGGAATCTGCGCCCAGGTCATCTATGAACTTTGCCTCAGGCACTACCTCTGATTCCTTTGAATCAAGCTGTTTTATTATCAATTCCTTAATCTTTTCTGCAACTGTCATCCTTCATACCTCCTTAATTTTTTTATAAAATAATAAACTGGATTTCTACCTTAGTGAAAATTACATATATAGGCCACCGTTGACATTTATCACCTCCCCTGTGATATAACTTCCATATTCTGAGATTAGAAAATACACTACCCTGGCAACATCAATAGGTTCACCCAATCTTTTTAAGGGGATTGAATTGAGCATTATATCCCTTGTCTTTTCATCCAGGGCATCTGTCATCCTTGTCTTGATAAAGCCAGGGGCAATGGCATTTGCCCTTATACCCCTTTCACCGTATTCCCTTGCCACACTCTTTGTGAATCCTATTATGCCTGCCTTGCTTGCTGCGTAATTTGCCTGGCCTGCATTGCCCATAACACCAGCTATGGATGATATGCTTACAATATTTCCGCCTTTTTTTAACATATGCCTTATTGCAGCCCTTGTGCAGTTGAATACACCCTTTAAATTTATCTTTATAACCCTATCCCAATCCTCCTCCTTCATCCTCAAAAGGAGCTTATCTGTAGTAATACCAGCATTGTTAATCAGATTGTCTAATCTTCCGAAACTTTTTACAGCATCCTCGACAGCAGATTCTACTATCTTGTAGTCAGAAACATCTACATTGTAGAACTCTGCCTTTGAGCCTTTTGATCTTATGGATTCAATTACCTCGCTGCCATCTAATACATCAAAGATGACTATATTCCCGCCTTTTTCTGAGAGAAATTCTGCTATTGTTCTGCCTATACCGCTTGCACCGCCTGTGACAATGGTAACTGTATCCTTCATGCAATAACACCTCTTATTGATTCTATATCCTCTATCATTTCTATACTATAGCAAGGAATTTGAGGTTCTATCCTCTTTATGAGGTTTGTGAGCACCTTTTGTGGCCCTACCTCTAAAAATACATCTACCCCTTCCTTCGCCATCCTTTGGACTGAGCTTTCCCATAGAACAGGTGAGAACATCTGCCTGTATAGCTTTTCTATTACCTTATTTTTATCTGATACAGGCTCTGCATCTACATTGGATATAACAGGGATGGTCATATCCCCTAAATTTATCTTATCAAGCTCTTTTTTTAATCTTTCGGCAGCATCCTTCATAAGGGGACTGTGGAATGGGCCTGATACATTTAAAAATACAGCCTTTTTATATCCTGTTCCCTTTAGCCTTTCCACTGCCTCCTTGAGGGCACCCATGTCTCCTGATAGGACAACCTGTTCCTTTGAATTGAGATTCGCCGGCACAGCTACATAATCACCATGGGATATATCTTTAAGAACAAAGTTTACTTTATCCATATCAGCACCTATGAGGGCTACCATGCCTCCTTTACCCTTAGGGCATGCATCCTCCATGAAAAGCCCTCTCTTTCTTGTAAGCGTAAGGGCATCTTCAAAGGACAAACAGCCGCTTGCCAGGAGTGCTGTATATTCACCGAGGCTGTGACCTGCTGCAAATAAAGGTTGTATCCCTGTTCTTTCTTTTAAAACAGTCCATATGACATAGCTTGTAAGAAGGAGTGCTGGTTGTGTATTATATGTTTGTCTTAATTCATCCTCAGGTCCATTGAAACATAATTCTGTTATAGAAAAGCCAAGGACTTCATCTGCCTTTTTATATATGGATTTAATAAAATCAAACCCATCATAAAGTTCCTTTGCCATACCTACCTTTTGTGAGCCCTGACCCGGGAATACAATACCTATCTTTTTCATGAAAACCTCTTCATCAAACTATTTTTTCTTTGCCACAGCCTCTTTTATCAATTCCATGGCTATGACATTCCTCTGAATCTGATTTGTTCCTTCATAAATTTGTAATATCTTTGCATCTCTCATCATCTTCTCCACAGGATACTCTCTCATGTAACCATAGCCCCCGAAGATCTGGATGGCATCTATTGTCACCTTCATGGCCATATCACTGGGGAAGACCTTACTCATGGCAGATACCTTTGAGGTATCCTTAGGGTTGCTATCGATAAATCTTGCCACAGCATATACGAGTGCCCGAGCAGCCTCAAGCTGGGTTGCCATATCTGCAAGCATGTGTTGCACTGCCTGAAAGCTAATGATCTTTTTTTCAAACTGCTCCCTTTCTCTGGCATAATTAACTGCGGCATCGAGGGCACCCTGGGCAACTCCAACTGCCTGGGCGCCTATACCTGGTCTTGTCCTGTCAAAGGTCCTCATAGCGAGGATAAAACCCAGACCTTCTCTACCTATAACATTTTCCTTTGGGACTTTGCAATCCTGAAATATAAGTTCCCTGGTGGCAGAAGCCCTAATTCCTAATTTCTTTTCCTTTTTTCCAAATAAAAAACCTTCCTGACCTTTTTCTACTATAAATGCTGTTGCGCCTCTGCCACCCCTGGTTCTATCTGTCATGGCAATAACAGTGTATATGCCAGCCTCGCCACCATTGGTTATCCACTGTTTTGTCCCATTGAGTATATATTCATCCCCTACCTTTTTTGCCTCTGTCCTGATTGCCTGGGCATCGCTGCCTGCATTGGCTTCTGTAAGGGCAAAGGCTGCAAGTTTTTCTCCTTTTGCTATCTGGGTGAGATACTTCTTTTTCTGCTCCTGAGAGCCACCTAAGATTATAGGATATGCTCCAAGTAGACTTGCAGCGTAGCTCACCGAGACACCAAGACATGCCCTGCTCAATTCCTCTACTACAAGGCAGTTTTCCAATGAACCGCCACCCATACCTCCATATTCCTCAGATATACTTACGCCAAAAAGCCCTGTTTCAGCGCATACCTTCATGATTTCCCAAGGAAACTCTTCTTTTTCATCGAGTTCTGCCCTTACAGGCAGTATCTTTTCTTCCGCAATCCTCCTTGCAAGCTGTTGAATCTGTTTCTGTTCCTCAGTGAAAAAGTAATCCATATTACTTCTCCTTTGTTTTGTTTAATGATTGATGGCCCTTTATTGTATCCTTTATAGACTCATTAAGCCCTTTTTCAGCATATTGTTTTGCCCTTATGATGGCATTCTTTATCGCCTTTTCATTGGATTTTCCATGGCATATCATGCATATACCATCTATACCAAGCAGCGGTGCACCTCCATATTCAGAATAATCAGTCTTTTTTGCCAGTTCATGGAACATATCCTTGAGTAGCAGATAACCCATTTTGTTTTTTATGGTTTTTTTTATCTTTTCCTTAAAAAAGATGTTGAGAGATTCTGCTATACCCTCTGCCACCTTTAGGGCAATATTTCCCACAAAGCCATCGCATACAATGACATCTGCCTTTCCATTGTATATGTCTGTCCCTTCCACGTAGCCAAGATAATTTATATCCATGTATTTCATTATGTTATTTGTGTCTCTTGTAAGTTCATTACCCTTGGACTCTTCTTCACCATTACTCAATATTCCTATCCTTGGCCTTGGTATTCCAAGGATGGATTTTGCAAAGGCATCTCCCATTATGGCAAACTGGACAAGGTGGACAGGTCTGCAATCTACGTTTCCCCCTGAATCAATTACTATAGATGTGCCATCATTCACAGTGGGATGAAGGGTTGCAATGGCCGGTCTGTCAACAGATGGTAGTCTGCCAAGGGTAAATATGGCAAATGCCATGGCTGCCCCTGAATTGCCTGCTGTCACCACTGCATCTGCGTATCTTGCCTTTACCAGTTCAAAGGCTTTATTCATAGAAGAGTCCCTTTTTTTTCTAATGGCTGTAGATGGTGATTCACACATCTCTACAGATGATGTGGTATGAACAATCTCTATACCCTTTGAGATGCCAAGGGAGGATTTTATAGCATCTTCGTCCCCTACAAGAACAAGCTCTGCCATATTATCCCTTGCTGCCAGCTCTGCACCCTTTACGATTACTTGAGGTGCAAAATCACCACCCATACAGTCAAGCGCTATCTTCACCATATAGCTAAATTTCTTCTAATTTAAGAACCTGTCTTCCTTTATAATACCCGCATTTCGAGCAGACTGTATGTGGGAGTGACGGCTCCTTACAATTAGGGCAAAGCACAACATTGACAGGCTTAGCCTTATAATGGGTTCTTCTCTTATCCCTTCTTGATTGGGATGTCTTTCTCTTTGGAACAGGCATGGTCTTCTCCTTATTGTATTAAAAAATTTTTAAGCTTTTCTCCAAGAAGCGTATCTATATCTTTTTTACAAAGGCACTGTCCATAATTTTGATTTGTTCCGCATATAGGACAGAGTCCCTTGCAAGATTCTCTGCATAGAGGCTTAATAGGTATATTGAGCATTATCTCTTCGTTTATAAGGGGCTCAAGCTCAATCTCGCCACCTTCGTAATAATAGACATCCATCTCATCCCTTTTGAGTTCAAGCTCCTCTATATTTGGTGCGCTATCATAAGATAAGAGGTCAAAGTCGAATCTTGCATTTATTAGATAGCTAAACTCTTCAAGGCACCTACTGCATGTGAGTATTATCATACAGCCTATCAAACCCCTTACCTTTATCCTGTTTTTAAACCTCTTCAGACTGAATTCATAATGCAGGGGTGATGAAAGCCTATAGTCACTGCTGAATCTAAAATCCTCCATGTCTCCCTTTAGAGTGAGGCTATCCTCTATGTCTGATAATTTAATAATCATAAATCCTGCCTTTTGAGTCTGATAATATAATTGGTTTAACCTTTTATTGTCAAGCAAATTAACTTTATGTAACTATTTCATTTTATTGTATATTTGTGACCTTTGAAAAAGGCCTCTTACTTTGGGCAAATCCGCAAGGCTCTTTTAAACAGTTTATTAGCCCTTATGAAAAATTGAAAAATATGGATTCATTTTACTGAAACAAGGTGAATTTTTAAGGCTTTTACAGAATTAAAAAAGATCTATTACGAAAAGGATGTAAAATTTTGTTTAAAATTACATAAGATATGTTACAATAGAATTCCGAATAAACTCAGGAGGTGATTATGATTAGTGTTTCTATTCCAGGCTGGGGTGATTTAAATATTGAATATCTTGTGGTAGATTATAATGGAACATGTGCCTTTGATGGAAAGATAAAAGAACAGGCACGGGATTTAATGGAGAAGATTTCGAGATATATCAAGGTGTTTATAATAACATCTGATACATATGGCAATATAGATAATGAGGTAAATACTATTGGCTTTAGTATAATAAAGGTTAATAAAGAAGAAAGCGGAGCTGAAAAGGCAAGGATTGTAAGGGAATTGGGACCTGAGAAGGTAGCGGCTGTTGGAAATGGGGCAAATGATGCAATGATGTTGAAGGAGGCGGCCCTTGGCATAGGTATTATTGGTGAAGAGGGATGCGCAAACTCAGTTTTGAAAGAGGCAGACCTTATAACTAAGGATATAAATGATGCGTTAAATATACTTTTACATCCTGAACGTCTTGTGGCAACATTGAGAAGTTAATATAAAAGGATGGTCAGGCTAATCGATAAGACCACATAACACTTGACCTTATAAAATCCTTTTTAATTTAAAAAATTATTATGTTTGGAAATATCTTAAAAAAGATTGTTGGAACTAAAAATGAGAGGGAACTAAAAAGGATCCAGCCCATTGTGGACAGGACAAATTCCCTTGAAGAAGGCATTAAAAAGCTATCAGACCAGGAATTAAGCAGTATGACCTCAATTTTTAAGGAGAGGATAGAAAGAGGAGAAGACCTGGATTCAATACTTCCAGAAGCATTTGCAGTTGTCAGAGAGGCAGCGAGAAGGACAATAAACATGAGGCACTTTGATGTCCAGCTCATCGGTGGTGTTGTCCTTCATGAAGGTAAGATAGCAGAGATGGCAACAGGTGAAGGCAAGACCCTTGTGGCAACACTACCTGTTTATCTTAATGCACTTACAGGGGAAGGCGTCCATGTAGTAACTGTAAATGATTATCTTGCAAAAAGAGACGCCGAGTGGATGGGTCCTGTATATAAATTTCTCGGGCTATCTGTTGGTGTCATATTAAACCCCCTTGATGACCCTGAACGCAAAGAGGCATATGCTTGTGATATAACTTATGGGACAAACAATGAATTCGGTTTTGATTATCTAAGGGACAATATGAAATATAGCCCTGATGAGTGTGTCCAAAGGGGCTTTAACTATGCCATAGTGGATGAAGTAGACAGTATCCTCATTGATGAGGCAAGAACACCCCTAATTATTTCCGGTCCTGCAGAGGAATCAACGGACAAATATTATAAGATAAACCGATTGATATATCAGCTTAAAAAAGACAAAGATTTCATGATAGATGAGAAGACAAGGAGCGCATATCTTACAGAAGAAGGTGTTGCAAAGATAGAAAAGCTCATAAAAATAGACAATCTCTATGATCCTAAACATGTTGACCTGTTACACCATGTAAACCAGGCATTAAAGGCACATAATCTTTTCAAGAGGGATGTGGACTACATAGTAAAAGATGGAAAGGTAATCATTGTAGATGAATTTACAGGCAGGCTCATGGATGGAAGGCGTTATAGTGATGGCCTCCATCAGGCACTGGAAGCAAAAGAGAATGTGAAGATAGAAAGGGAAAATCAAACCCTTGCCACAATAACATTCCAGAATTACTTCAGGATGTATAAAAAGCTTGCAGGCATGACAGGCACAGCAGATACAGAGGCAGTGGAGTTCAAAAAGATATATAACCTTGATGTGGTTGTCATACCTACCAATAGACCACTTATCAGAACAAACTATCCTGATGTGGTTTACAGGACAGAAAAAGAGAAGTTCAGAGCTGTAGTAAGAGAGATAGAAGACCTATATAAAACAGGGAGACCTGTGCTTGTGGGAACCCTCTCTATAGACAAATCAGAACGTCTTTCAGAGATGTTGAAACGTAAGGGTGTCCCCCACCATGTATTAAATGCAAAGAATCATGAGAGAGAGGCAGAGATAGTTGCCCAGGCAGGTAGAAAAAAGGCAGTTACCATATCCACAAACATGGCAGGCAGGGGCACAGACATACTTTTAGGGGGTAACCCTGTGTTCCTCGCCATGACTATGTGTAAAGGCCAAAAAGGAACTGAAGAATACGAGAAGGCATTGATTGAAGCAAGAAAGATATGCGAAAAGGAAAAGGAAGAAGTAATAGCCTTGGGAGGTCTCCATATACTTGGGACAGAGAGACACGAGTCAAGGAGAATCGATAACCAGTTGAGGGGTAGAGCAGGTAGGCAGGGTGACCCAGGTTCATCAAGATTCTATGTATCCCTCGAGGATGAGATTATGAGGCTTTTCGGGTCTGAAAGGGTATCGCCGCTCCTTGCAAAGCTCGGTATGGAAGAGGATATGCCCATTGAGCATCCGTTTATCACTAAAGCCATTGAAAGCGCCCAGACAAGGGTCGAAGGACATAACTTCGAGATAAGAAAATATCTCCTGGAATATGACAATGTCATGAACAAACAGAGAGAGACTGTTTACGGAATGAGAAGGGAGATGATGGCAAATGGTGATATAAGGGATCAAATATATGAGATGATAGAGGAGATATGTGAATCCATAGTAAACGAGTCTGCCCCGGAAAAGGCATACCCTGAAGAGTGGGATTTTACAACCATAAAAAACAGGATATATGAGATATTCTTCTTCCAGATCGATTTTGGAGAAATGGATTATAAGACCATTACAAAAGCAGGATTTATAGATTTGGTAAAAGAAAAGGTCTTTGGGGTCTATGAGAATAAGATTAAACAATTCGGCGAAGAGGAGATGAGGGCGCTTGAGGCATTCATAGCCCTTAATTCCCTTGATACGCACTGGAAAGAGCACCTACTTGCCCTGGATCACCTCAAAGAAGGTATAGGGCTCAGAGGATATGGACAGAAAGACCCTTTAAGGGAATATCAAAGAGAGAGCTTTGATCTATTCCTTGATATGCTTGAAAAGGTTAAGATAGATACATTGAGAAAGCTTTTTGCAGTGCAGCCTGCAAAGGCAGAACTAACCCATGAGGCCCCTGTTATGTTTACCAACCTGGGAGGAGATTCATCGGGTATGCAAAGGGAGAAGATAAGCAGAAATGCGCCATGTCCATGTGGTAGTGGCAAGAAATACAAGAGGTGTTGCGGAAGAGAGGCAAGAAAATAGTAATATCAGACATTTAATTGAAATTATTCTGTAGTCGCAGGCCTTAGCCTGTGTAATCAATAAAATTTATAAAAAGGTTCATGTTATGATAAAAGGGATAAAATTTTCTGGCGTTGCATCAGGGATAAAAGCAGAGGGCCTTGATCTGGGGATTGTGGTATCTGATGATGATTTAAACTGTCTTGCTGTTTATACGCGAAATGCTGTTAAGGCAGGCCATATATTATATAACAGGGCGTTAAAAACCAAGGCTGTCAGGGCAATCCTGGTAAATAGCGGATGTGCCAATGCGTGCACAGGGAAAAAAGGTATAGAGGATTTAGGCAAAATAGCCCAAGCAGTGTCAGGGGCTTTAAATATTGAGAAAAAATCTATTTTATTTGCCTCTACAGGTGTTATCGGCAAGAGGCTTCCAACCCAAAAGATAATCTCATCTATACCTGGTTTATTAAAAAGCCTTGATGAAAACAATATAGAATTATTTGCCCGGGCTATCATGACAACGGATACATTTCCAAAGATTGCAAGATTTAATTTCAATGGCAAAAAAGAATATAAAATTATTGGTATAGCCAAGGGCTCAGGCATGATAAATCCCCTTTTTGCCACCATGCTTGTATTTATCTTTACTGATTTCCCTGTGCCTGCCCAAAGGTTTGCAAGAGATTTCAAATATGCTGTCAAAGGTTCTTTTGAGAGGATAACGGTGGATGGAGAGTGCAGCACCAATGACACGGTCATGCTTTTTTCTAAAAAATCAGGAGAGGATGAGGAAGCAATAGGATTATTCATAGAAGGCATAAATAAGGTAATGAAAGACCTTTCCCTTATGCTGGTTAAAGATGGCGAGGGTGCAACCCGTGTCATCCATATTACAGTAAAGGGCGCAAAGAAAAAGGATTATGCAGAGAGGATAGCAAGGAGGATTGCCATATCACCCCTGTCAAAAACCGCTTTTTTCGGATGCGACCCTAACTGGGGAAGATTTATGGCAGCAGCAGGTGATGCTGGTGTCCCTTTGAATCCAGGAAAGGTAGATATAATTCTCCAGGGCGAGGTCTTGGCCAAGGCCGGATTAGAAGTGCCTTTTGATGAGATGAGACTTAAAGAAATCATGAACAGAAAAGAAATTGAATTGGTAATTGACCTCCACGATGGCAGGTCTTCCTTTGATATATATACAACAGACCTAACATACGATTATATAAAGATAAACGCATCTTACAGAAGCTAACAGAGATTTAAAAAAGTAATGAATTTTTTCCTGAAGACAACAGGCTGTAGGGCAAATCAATGGGATTCTTACATAATATCCAATAGATTAATAGAAAGTGGATATGAACCCTCTGAAATAACAGATGCCCATTTTTGCATCATAAATGCCTGCACATTGACGGAAAATGCTGAAAGGGACATAAAGAGATTCATAAACCAGTGCAGGAAAAAGAATCCATATGCCAAAATCATCATAGCAGGTTGCCACGCCCAGATGTATCCTGAGCATCACTATGGTGCAGACCTTATAATCGGCACAAGAGAAAGATTTGACCTCCCCGAATATATTCAATTAAACGGCATTATAAGATGTGACAATGATCCAGTTTTTATTGAAAAGGCATCTATCCAGGATATTCAGCAAGGAAAGACCCGTTTTTTTTTCAAGATACAGGATGGATGTGATAGATTCTGCACATATTGTGTGGTTCCATTCACAAGGGGCAGACCAAGGAGCAGGGAGTCTCAAGAGGTCCTTGAGGCAATAAAAATCCTCAAAGAAAAAGGTGTAAAAGAGGTAGTATTGACAGGCATAGAATTATCTGCCTACAGAGATAAAGAAAAAGGGATTGATCTAAAGAGATTATTGAAACTCATGGAAGATTCAGAGACACCTGAAAGGATAAGGTTGAGCTCTATTGACCCTTTGTATATAGATGATGAATTTATTGAGATTTTGAGAGATTCAAAAAAGATAGCAAAGAGCATCCACATATCGGTTCAGAGTTTTTCTGATAAAATCCTTAGTCTAATGTCAAGGCATTATACCAGAGATTATCTTGTTGACATAATCAACAGGCTAATAAACAAGATTAATGACATAGGGATAGGCATAGACATTATAGCAGGTTTTCCCTCTGAGGATGAAGATGATTTTATGAATACTTACAATACCATTGATTCCCTGGGTATATACTATCTCCACATCTTTTCTTTTTCTCCAAGAGAAAAGACAAAGGCTGCTTCTATGTCCCATCAAGTCCCTTTGAAGATCAAAAAAGACAGGGTAAAGAGGCTAAAATCCCTTGACATAAAAAAAAGACTATCTTTTTTTGAGAGATTTATAGATAAAAAGGCAGTGATCATCCCTGAAGGAAAGGTTTATAAAGGCAATCTTATGCGTGGTTACACAGACAATTATATTCCGGTATATCTACATTATAAAAAAACACTTGAAAATAGATTAACAGAGGTTAAAATAAGGGGATTGGAGAGTGGGATCTTAATGGCTCAAGGGATATGAATTCTAAAAAACAATTGGAGACCATGAATAAAACATGGTTTTAATCATTAATCTTAAATCTAATTTTGTGGGGTATCTATGTTTGTATTTGGAAATTTTATGACTACAATAGCATCCATCTTGAATATGGTCCTTGACCTATATTTCTGGATAATCTTTATAAGGGCGATTATGTCGTGGTTTAATCCTAATCCATATAACCCCATTGTTAGAACAATCTATAGGCTTGTAGACCCAATAACATATAAGATCTCAAGGATTATACCCACAAGAATTGGCATGGTGGATATATCACCTTTCATTTTGATGCTCATTATAATATTCTTGCAAAAATTTGTTGTAAAGACCTTATTTGATATGGGCCTTAGGATGGGTTGAGTTTATGAATATAGATGAATGGGGCATGGACCCTCAGGTGAGGTTTTTAAGGCGTGTATTTTCACAGATCGAATCTGCCCAAAGGGAACTTCTTTTGAGTCTAAATATATCTTTATTAGATGAAAGGCTAAAAAGGATAAGAGATGGTGCATTGAGATTATTTGAAAAGGCATGGAGTTTATCTGTAAGGTGGAATATGCCCATGGATGAAAAGGATATAGTGAACATATATTTATACTCTTTAGCCCATATCCTTGAAAGATACAGGATTGAAGTCCCCAACAATCTATTGCCTTTAGATGAAAAGATAAAGAGGATTATCCAGGAGGCAATAAAATGATACGCCTCAGACTTTTCGGGAGATGCCGCATATATCATGACCCTGTGAGCCCTATACTAAAAGCACCTGCCCAAGTGGGTTGGAGTGCCTGGTTCAGGACTATAGACCTTGTAACCCCCCAGCCTTTAAAAGGTGAGGAATTGTTAAGGCGCACAAAGGGCTGGTGGACCGTTGACCCAACCCAGGTGTCCGAGGTGGTAAAAAAATACGGCAGATTGGTGGTGGGCGAAAACGGAGAGTTGATGGTGGAGTTTAAGCATAAAAGTGATGCAGAGGCTTTATCCCAAGCCCTTAAAGAGAAATTTGGAGACCAGGTGCAGCTATCACCATGATTAATCTAAAATGAACACACTGATCTTAGCTTTATAAGGGTCATGATGGCAGAGTTTTCAGGGATTTTTCTCCATTCAAGGTTGGGATTATCATAAGAGGATAAGATATTATTTTCTGTGTCATAATCTGTCCCTGATAAGACTCTGAATTTTTTTTCCAAGCAGTTTATCTCGTAGATATCCTGAGATGAATCATAGTTTTCATAACCCTTTATGGAAAGCCCCCTTTTCAGCCTCTCTTCAATCTCCCAGTTTCTTGCCTCATTTCCTTTCACAACAGTGCCGAGCTTTACTCTTACAAGCCCTTTAGTGAGTTCTTCAATGCTATCTCCATCAAAATAATAGTCCCTGAGGTTATCCATATCAAAGAGCCTCCAGTTTCTATCCCCAACCTTTCCTGTAGCGCAACTACATATCAAAATTGTTAGTGTGAAAATAATAATGATTTTTAATAATTTCATAAAGTTTGAGATTCTTATAAATATACCACAACAAAAATTCATTTTTAAATGCCAATAAAACAAATTATCTCATAATATAAAATTTTGCTATAAATTTTAGATATTTTAAGGGTTTTTATTCTTGTTCTTGACACATCCTTAGGCCTTTGTTGATAATTTATTTAGACTTTGAAAAAAGTTGAAAGTATTTTCACATTGTGTAGACTTTTTATATATTTTGCAAATGTCTATACTTTTCATTCAATTAAAACTAAAATAACCCTTTTTATCTTCTTTATTTAAGGCCTAACCTTTCCCTTGATATCATGCCTTGCAGATGAGTCTCTGGGGGTCAACCTCATTTCTCAATATGAGGAGTTCCAGTTCTGTTGGAGCTTTAGCTTCTTTTGCCTTTGATACATCTATCTCAAAGCCTGTATTTTCTATTATATTTTCTATGGTTACACCAGGGTAGTATTCATCGAGATACATTTCTTTTGTATTATCATCAAAACGCATAACCCCGAGATTTGTAACCACAGCAAGGGCACCACCTCGTTTAAGCCCGAGTTTTTGTCTTGAATCGCCTCCTTTATACCAGCCAACACTGGTGAGATAGTCGAGTCTTTCTACGAACCTCCTCTTTTCATGTTGCATAAATGTTATGACCCCTGATGCAAATGATGCCACATCGCAGGCACCACCGCTACCTGAAAATCTTGTTTTTGGTTTGTGGTAATTCCCTATTACAGTGGTATTGAGATTTCCATATTTATCTATCTGGGCAGCACCTAAGAATGCTATGGTATGGAGTTTTCTGTGCCCCACAATAGAGAATGCCTCAATGAGTCCTGAATTAAGGCATGTTCCGCTCATGACCCGAAGGTCTGACACTGCCATGGGTATCTCATCAAGAGTGGGGTCTATTCCACCTGTTTCAAAAAATATAACGGCCTTTGGTGCATATATCCTCTTTGCAGCAGTTGCAGCAAGCATAGAGACCCCTGTCCCTGCAAATACAATATCACCGTCTTTTATGAAACGCCCTGCGCTGATTGCCATCATTTCATTATCTGAATATTCTAAAGCCATCTTTAACCTCCCTTGATTCAATTACTACCATGTGGTAATTATCTCCTGTCCAGACCTACTGCATAACCAAGGACAGGATTTGCCTTAATCTTCACAAGCATTTCGCCCCCTACTTTATTGACATATTCTTCATGGGTTTTTACACCATATATCCATTCATCAAGATACTCTTTGAATTTACCATCATCATTGGCAAATACCCTATACATGTTCAGATGTTTAGGGTCATAATCATAAAAACCAAAACATCCTGTAGGGTGGGCTCCATAAGGCAGTTTTACAATGGCATCCACAAAAAATGGCGGTAGTGAATTCTGGTCTGGGTCAAGCCTTATGAATGAACGCGGGACAATCTCCTCACATGTTACTATGACAGTATCTGCAGACTTTGCCTGTTCTATATCTGCAAAAGTGAGCCCTTTTATGCGGACAGTGCCATCGTCGCCTACATACTGGGCATGGATGAGGGCAACATCTGGATTAAGGGCAGGCAGAAGTACTACATCATCCTTATCTTCTGAAAAGGGATTCTGTATCACCTCTAATTTTTTCCTTGCCACCTTTCTTTCTTTCCTTATCTCCTTTGAGAACCCTTCATAATTTAATAGGTCTGATCCGAGGCCTGATTTTGTTGGGATAAAAGGTATGCTCAATGCCCCTGCAAGAAACCTGAGACTCATCTGGTAGTTAGAATAGTCCTCGAATTCTATCTCACCTTTCTGGATTGCCTTTTTAAATCTTATACAGGTAGGGGCATATCTGCCGTTTCCGCCATAAGCAATCTCAAGCCTTTTAACACACCCTGCACCTATTAACACATCCAGTGCCTGTCCATGGGAATGGCATACAATATGCAAATCTTTTATACCCTGTCTTATGATCTCGTAGGAAATTGCCATTGGGTTCCTTACAACTGTAAAACCCCCAAGGACAATCTGACTGCCATCTTTTATGAATCTCTTCACTGCCTCCTTTAGATCCATCAGTTTATCGGAAATCTCTGATTTATCCCCCATGATACCTCCAATATGTTTTTAATATGTGGACTTTTTTTATTAACTTATTGGTTGTAATTTTGGATTATGTCAGTTATCTATTTATCATTATGAATAAATCAAGGTCAAGTCATTTTATTTCCATGTTTTCAAAAAAATACAGACCGTCCCGCAACATTCTGATTTTGTTGATCTTGACCTTCTTTTCTGCAATTTCTTTTCTTTTTTTGGATACGGCAAAGTGCCTTATCATAAAAGGGCAACAGGGAGATATCCTCTATATACAGACGGTAAGGGATGGCGATGCGATAAAGATATCCCATATAAACTCCATATATGATGCAGGTGTTCAAGAGATTCTTTCTGTTGAGGGTAACGAGCTTATATTAAAAGACATAAAGACCAAGTCTTATGGGGTCATGGAATATTACGGTATAACAGAGGGGTTAACACCAAGGCGTTTTGCTTCCATTACCTTTAGAAACACAAAAGACAGGGAATTTTCCTTACATATTAATGACAAAAAGATTGAGAAGGTATCATATGCCATAAATATTACATTGATGATAGAACTAAAACAGATGCATTTTTATGAATTTTTACTAATAAAATTAAAGACATGGTAAATTAGATAGTCTCTGTTATAAAAATTTGTTGACATCGTTCTTTTTATAATATTAGTATCACTGTATACAAAAACAAAAGGAGGAGGTATTGAGATGAAGAAGCTTGCTTTAGTTTTGGCAGTCTTTGCTATTGTCTTTGTCATAGCTGGCACTGTAGAAGCACAGCAGAAACAGAGGATAACCATTGCCACAGGTGGAACAGGTGGGGTCTATTATCCTTATGGTGGGACACTGGCTGAAATAATTAATCAGAAGGTGCCGAATGTATTTGCCACAGCCGAGGTGACAGGCGCTTCTGTGGAAAACATTCGCCTTATAGCAAAAAAAGAGGCCATGTTCGGTCTTGCCATGAACGATGCAGTATATCAGGCATATACCGGTGAAGGAAAGTTCAAAAATAATAAGGTAGATTCACTAAGATCAGTAATTCAGATGTATCCCCATATATTCCATATTGTTACATTAAAGAAATTCCCCATCTATAAGATTTCTGACCTTAAAGGCAAGAAGGTATCTGTAGGTGCACCAGGGAGCGGCACAGAGTATAAATCCGGTCTTATTCTACCGCTATTGGGTGTCAAGTATTCTGATATGAAGGTTTATAGGCTTTCCTTTGCTGAGAATGCCACACAGCTAAAAGACGGTATAATAGAAGTGGGCATATGGGATGTTGCTCCCCCTACATCATCTATAATAGACCTTTCAACGACCCATGAGATCCGCTTTATACCATTTACAAAAGAAGAGATAAAAAAGGTATCAGAAGCATATCCGTTCTACACCGAATGGACATTGAAGAAAAATACCTATAAGGGCCAGACCGAAGATATCCCCTCAGTTACAGTCTGGAACTCTGTAATATGTCATAAGGATGCACCTGATGACCTTGTATATAAGGTTACAAAGGCTATCTTTGAAAATAAAAAGATGCTCACCAATACCCATAAGATTGCAGAATTTACCACAGCAGAGACATCGGCAAAATATAGCCCTATACCTATTCATCCCGGTGCACTTAAATACTTTAAAGAAATAGGTGTGGTAAAATAGCAAAGGTGATTTAGATAGTTTAATTCATTCATGTTTATGTGAGATGCCACCCTGCTTTTAAAAGCAGGGTGGTGCATTTAATATATATCCATAAGGAGGGGTAATCATATCATGGCAAATATAATTGCAAAGATAGCTGCCTTTTTTGCTATTTGCATGTCCCTTTTTCACCTCTATACAGGTTGTATGGGCAGTCTTGACCCATGGTCTCAGAGGGTCATCCACCTGAGTTTCGGGTTTCTTATTACATTCCTTTCATATCCTTATCTTAAGGGTAAAAAGCTCAATATCATCGATATATGCCTTGCCGTATTGAGTATTATCTGCGGTCTTTATATAATTATAAATATGGATGCCCTTGTGGACAGGGCAGGTATGCCCACTACATGGGATATAGTCTTCGGTGTAATAACAACCCTCCTTGTCCTCGAGATGACGAGAAGGGTAATAGGCCTTGCCCTTGTTGTTGTCTCGGGTATATTTCTTCTCTATGCCTATTTTGGACCTTATCTCCCAGATGCCATAGCCCACAGGGGTTATAGTATAGAGAGGATTGCAACCCATATGTATACTACCCTTGAAGGTATCTATGGGGTTCCCATTGGTGTATCTGCCACATTCGTTATCCTTTTTGTCATATTCGGTGCATTCCTGGAGGCAACCAAGACCGGGGATTTCTTTATCAATTTTGCAAACTCCATTGCAGGAAAAAAAAGAGGTGGCCCTGCAAAGGTGGCGGTAATATCCAGCGGTTTTTTCGGAACCATATCAGGCAGTGCCGTGGCAAATGTGGTAGGCACCGGGACATACACTATTCCTCTTATGAAAAGAACTGGATATGCCCCTAACTTTGCTGCTGCAATTGAGGCTGTGGCATCCAGTGGTGGGCAGCTGGTGCCCCCTGTCATGGGCGCTGCTGCCTTTGTCATATCCGAGATGACAGGGGAAAGCTATCTCAAGATATGTGTTGCTGCCATCATACCAAGTGTCCTTTATTATACAGGTCTTTTTGCAGCAGTGCATATGGAGGCGAGAAGGGCAAATCTAAGTGGATTGTCAGATGAAGAGGTGCCCAAATTCTGGGGAACCCTGAAAAGTCAGGGCTATCTTGCCATATCTGCCCTTGTCCTCGTCTATTTTCTTGCCGTTGAACTGAGATCACCCTCATTTTCTGCGTTCTGGGCAATCATTGCAGCCCTTATCCTGAGTTCTATAAGAAAATCAACAAGGCTTAACCTCAAAGGACTTGCTAATGCCCTTGAGGCAGGTGCAAAGGGTGCTTTGAGTGTTGTGGCTGCCTGTGCAGCTGCAGGAATTGTAGTAGGGGTTGTGACACTTACGGGTCTTGGCCTTAAATTTTCTGGGGCAATAATACAGCTTGCCCATGGTAACCTTTATCTAACGCTTGTTTTTACCATGATTGCATCCCTTATACTGGGTATGGGTTTGCCTACTACTGCAGCATATATTATATGCGCCATCCTTGCAGTTCCTGCCCTAACTAACCTTGGCGTGAATGTTCTATCAGCCCATCTTTTTGTATTCTATTTTGCCATCATTTCAGCCATTACCCCACCTGTTGCCCTTGCTGCCTATGCAGGTGCAGGTATAGCAAAGAGCGATCCTATGAAGACAGGTCTTACTGCATGCAGGATTGGGCTTGCTGCATTTATTATTCCATATATGTTTGTATTCAACCCTGCACTTCTTATGAACGCCCCGGTGCTACAGATTATATGGGTTACGTTTACAGCCCTTGTAGGTGTTTTTCTCCTTTCAAGTTCTGTCATAGGCTGGTGGCTGGCATATATGAAAATATGGGAGAGGGTCCTTCTTTTCTTTGCAGCGGTCCTTCTTATTGAGCCGAGGTTGATAACAGATATCGTATCCATTATTTTTATTATCCCGGTAATACTCAATCAGATAAGGGAAAGAAAAAAGCTCAAAACAACCTGAGTTTGGATTACAAAATTGAAAAGATGAAAAAAAAGAGCCGGTGAGACCACCGGCTCTTTAATTTTTTTAATATTTGTCATTGGGTTTTTTCAAGGGCAAGCATGGCTGCACCCAGTGCACCCACTATTTGAGGCTCCACATAGATCTTAATCTGGGTATTAAGCGCCTTTTCCAGTGCCTTCACAACACCTATATTTTTTGCAACACCACCTGTCATTATTATATCAGGCTGGGCACCACCGAGTCTCGTTATAAGACCCATGGTCCTGTCTGATATTGCCTTGTGGATTCCGTAAAGTATATCCTCAAGCGCCTCTCCTTCGCTTACAAGAGAGATCACCTCTGATTCGGCGAATACCGTGCAGATACTACTAATGGTTAGCTCTTTTTTGTATTGTAGTGATATATCACCTATCTTATCAAGATCCACGTTTAATGCCTTTGCCATTACCTCTATGAATCGTCCTGTTCCTGCTGCACATTTGTCATTCATCTCAAACTCAACAACCCTGCCTTTTTCATCCACCTTTATAACCTTTGTGTCCTGGCCTCCTATATCAATGATTGTCCTTGCCTCAGGAAAAAGATAGTTAACGCCTTTTGCTATGCAGGTAATCTCAGTGATTGCCTGCTGCGCAAAATCAGCCCTTTTCCTACCGCAACCTGTTGCAATGGTGTATGATACATCTGCTGGCTTTTTTGATGGAAAGGCAAGAACCTTTTCAAGTGCCATTTCAGCAGTCTTTTTTGAATCTGCCCCGGTCTGCAGTATGGTGTATCCTACAATACCCTTGTCTTTATCGAATAACAGGGCTTCTGTGGTTATAGAGCCAATATCTATGCCGGCTACTAACATTTGATTTCACCTCTTTTTTATTCTATTACAACGATGATAGCATCAGCCTCAACTTCTTGACCAGCTGCAACCTTGATTTCTTTTACCACGCCGCTGACAGGAGAAGGTATGGGCATTTCCATCTTCATTGCCTCAAGAGTGGCGATCTGATCATCTTCGCTTACCTTGTCTCCAACTTTCACAAGGACGTTTATAATTTTCCCAACCATTGGAACTGTAACTTCTGTAGCCATTTTTCCCTCCTTAAAAATTCAAATTTTTTATGATTTCCTGTAACCCAGGGCAAACTGGGCAATAATCATCTTCTGGATATTGGATGTGCCCTCCACTATCTGATATGACTTTGCATCCCTTAAGAATCTCTCCACAGGATACTCAGAGGAGAATCCATAAGACCCGAAAATTTTCACTGCTTCAGACGCACAGAAATTGGCTGACTCTGCAGCATAGTATTTTGCCATTGAGGTCTCAAGGGTATTGTTCATTCCCTGGTCCTTCTGCCATGCTGCCTTGTAGACGAGAAGCTTTGCTGCCTCGTGCTCTACAGACATCCTTCCTATCTGCTCCTGAACCATCTGGAACTGTCCTATTGGCTGACCAAACTGTTCCCTTTCGTTGGCATATTTGCATGCCTCTTCAATACAACTTTGGGCAACACCAACTGCCCTTGCTGCTGAACTTAATCTTGTGAAGTTGAGCATGGTCATACAGATGGCAAAACCCTGACCTGGCTTTCCAATAAGAGCACTCTTCGGTATCTTTACTTCTTCGAAGAATATCTCGCCTGTAGGGGCACAGAAGAGACCAAGCTTTGTGTGGATTGCCCTCTGGGTTATGCCAGGGGTCTTGAAATCAACGATAAAGGCAGACATACCTTTATGTTTTGCTGCCTTGTCTGTCATGGCATACACAATACCGCAGTCGCAATAGGGAACACCAGATATCCATGTCTTTGTGCCATTTAGGATATATCCGTCATCGACCTCAACTGCCGTTGTCTTCATGCTTGCCACATCAGAACCAGAGTTTGGCTCTGTGATGGCAAAACAGCCACCACTTGTTCCTGCAATGAGTCCGGGTAGATATCTCTCTTTCTGTTCTTCTGTTCCGAATTTTAAAAGGACATTCTGAGGACCGTTCATCTGAAGGTTAAATGGTAAACCCCATGATGGGCTTACACGGGCTACCTCTATAGCCATTAGAGTTGCAGCCATATGTCCTTCTGGAAGTTCAAGCCCGCCAAATTTCTCAGGTGCGAGGCATGCAAACATACCCTGATCACCCATCTTTTTCATAATCTCTGGACGGAATTTGTGCTCTTTTTCATCCTCTTCCATGGTAGGCTTAATGTTCTTGATTGCGAACTCATAAGCCATTTTACGCATTGATTCTAATTCATCAGAAATTTTAAAATCCATATCTTACTCTCCTTTCGAAAAGAATGTGAAACAATTAACAAACTAAAACAACTAATAATAACAAAAGGTAGTTTTTTATGTCAAGCTTAATTTTTAAAAATATAGGGGCTTTTTAAAAGCTTATGACATAGAAAAAACTTGCGGTGCAGGACATGCTTGATTATAATTTAAAGACGGCTATCATTTATGATTTTTAGCGGTAAGGGATATATTGAAAACAATCTTTATGTAACAGGTTTTGCCTGGTCACCTGCGTATCTTATAGATGGAGATGTCCCTGTCATCTTTGAGTCGGGATTTCACTGCATGGCAAGGATCTATGAAGCTGATATCAGGCAGGTGATCGAGAATAAAATGCCACAATATCTTTTTATCACCCATGTCCACTATGACCACTGTGGAGCCACATCATATCTTAGGAAGGCTTTTCCAAGCATAAGGGTTGCTGCTTCTCAAAGGGCTGCAGAGATAATACAGAGACCTAATGCCCAGAGTCTTATGAGTTCCCTAAGTAAAAATGCCTATGGCATAATTTCATCCATGGAAAACGTGGATAAAAAAATGCTCCTTCAGGATTATTTTGAACCTTTCTCTATAGATATGACATTAAAAGACATGGATAGGATATATGTATGCCATGGAATAACAGTGCAGGTATTCGAGACCCCAGGTCATACAAGGGATATGTTGAGCTATTATATACCTGAGAAAAAGATACTTATAGCCACAGAGTCAACGGGTTGCAGGAGTCAGACAGGTCATATTGTCACCGAATTTCTTGTGGATTTTGAAAAATATATTACATCTCTTAAACGTCTTTCAATGCTTGATATAGATGTCTTATGTCAGGGACATCATTTTGTGTTTACAGGTGATGATGTAAGAAGGCATCTTGACGAATCTTTGAAGTCTGCTCAGCGTTTCAGGGATAATGTTATAAGCTTTCTTAAAGAAGAAGGTGGGTCCGTTGACCGCGTTGTAGAGATCGTAAAAGCTATGGAGTATGATACAAACCCAGGCCCTAAACAGCCTGAAAAGGCATACCTTTTAAATCTTAGAACAAGGGTAGCGCATATTGCCCAAAGTCTTTCATCAGTAAAATGATTTGTATTCCTTTAAGGATAGGAGTAGAGCTTAGCATGTGTTTTTTTATAAAGGTAAATTGAAGGCCTTTATTCAGGAGATATCGCTTTAAAAATTTAATAAAATTGTTGACATACCATAGATAATAATAGTTATATATAGCCTACATGTGAAAAATTTAATTAATCAACTTAAGGAGGGAAGTTATGGAAATAAAGACAGTCGGGGTATTAGGCGCCGGTGTTATGGGCAATGGTATTGCCCAGGTAGCAGCAATGGCAGGCTATAATGTTATAATGAGAGATATCGAGGACAGGTTCGTGGAGGGTGGTTTAAAAAACATCGATAAATTCCTCTCAAAAACAGTGGAAAAAGGAAAGATGACCGCAGAACAGAAATCTGCCATTATGGGAAGGATCAAAGGCACAACAGATATGGGTGCCATGAAGGATGCAGATTTTGTGGTAGAGGTGGTTGTAGAGGTAATGGATATTAAGAAAAAGGTCTTTGCAGAACTCGATGAGATTACAAAAAAGGATGTAATACTTTCATCCAATACATCTTCCATGTCTCTCACAGAGATAGCTACTGCAACAAAGAGACCGGATAAGGTAGTAGGTATGCACTTTTTCAACCCTGTTCCCCTCATGAGGCTTGTAGAGGTTATAAGGGGCATGCAGACCAGCGATGAGACGGTGGCGGCAACTATTGACCTTACAAAGAAATTTGGCAAGGAACCAGTAGAGGTAAAAGTTGATGTGCCTGGATTTCTGGTAAACAGGCTTATGGTTCCCCATTTTATTGAGGCTATCAAACTCTATGAGCAGGGTATTGCAAGTAAAGAGGATATAGATAAGGCAGCAAAACTCGGTCTTAATTACCCCATGGGTCCTTTTGAACTTATGGATTTAACGGGTCTTGATATCAACCTCCATGTCCAGCAGTATTTCTATGATAATCTTCCAAAGGAATTGAAATGGGATCCCCCATTAACACTTAAAAATCTCGTAAAGGCAGGAAGCCTTGGAAGAAAGTCCGGCAAGGGCTGGTATGACTACAGCAAGTAATAAAGATTTAAGGAGGCTCTGATGGGCTACGATACATTGATTTTAGAAAAACAGGCACCTGTAGGTATAATAAAACTCAACAGACCACCTGTGAATCCCTTAAGCGTAAAGTCATATCATGAACTTTATGATGCCATATGTGAATTTGAAAGGGATGATGAGGTAGGTGCGATAGTAATAACAGGCAGCGGAGAGAAGGCATTCGCAGCAGGACTCGATGTGAAGGATGTTATGGGAAAATCAGCAGTGGAGACCCTTGATTTTTTGTGGACTGCCCCTCGGAAGACATTTGATAAACTCACAGGTATAGAGAAGCCTACCATAGCAGCCATGTTTGGACTTGCCTTAGGCGGCGGATGCGAAGTTGCCCTATGCTGTGATATAAGGATTGCATCTGAGGATACCATAATAGGGCTGCCTGAGATAAATCTGGGCATTATGCCTGGTTCAGGGGCTACACAGCGACTTCCAAGGCTTGTGGGCATAACTAAGGCAAAGGAGATGCTGTTTACAGGCGACAACATAGACGCCCAGGAGGCGTATAGGGTAGGCCTCGTAAATAAGGTTGTCCCTAAAGACAAGCTCATGGAAGAGGCAATAGCCATGGCAAAGAAACTTGCGTCCAAACCAAGGGCGGCTTTGGGACTTATCAAGAGGTGTGTAGATAACGGCATGAACATGGACCTTGCATCAGGTTTGACCCTTGAGATGGATTGTTTCTCCATAGCCTTTACATCTGAAGATGGTAGAGAAGGTATTAATGCCTTTGTAGAAAAGAGAAAGCCGGTCTATAAAGGCAGATAGCTCAATAGTAAAAAATGCCTTAAGGCAAATTTGTAGCTGATAGCTGAATTAATTTTAAAGGAGGATTATATGGCTCGAAATGCAGTAATACTGGCAGGTGGCCAGTGTAAATGGGGTGTGAGAGAGGCACATATAGTTGACCTCTTTCAAGAGGCAGCAAAGGCATGTCTTGATGACATTCCCACACTAAAACCAAAGGATATAGACGGTCTGATTGTGGCAACATCCTATGCAGGTAGGTGTTCATTCCAGGTAAATACCGCACCTGTAGTGGCTGAAAGATGTGGGCTAAAACCAACTTCAATCTGTACTCGCTGTGATACGCTGTGTGCTGGTGGCTCAACAGGTATTATCCTTGCAAAAGGACTTGTTGAAACAGGTGCAGCAGATATCGTTATGGTTGCAGGTGGTGAGAAATTATATACACCCCAGAAATGGGAGGTATTTTACAGTGAGCTCGCATCGGTAGATCATGACTGGGATGGTGCAAATGGCATGGGGCTTCCACCTCCATTTTTTGCCCTAACTGCCCAGGAACATATGATGCATTACGGGACAAAAAAAGAAGATCTGGCAGCAGTATCTGTTGCAAATTATAATTATGGAGCCACAAACCCTTTAGCACAGATGCAGAAGGCACTTACCCTCGAAGAGGCAATGAGTGCACCTATAGTTGTCCCACCACTTACACTCTATGACTGTTGCCCTATTACAGATGGTGCAGCAGCATGTATTATTACAACAGATGAGATTGCCAAGAAATTTACTGACAGACCCCTCGTATATATAAGAGGAACAGCCCAGGTTTGCTTAAATAGCGTATCTGCTAATTTCCCAGGTGCCCATCTTGCTGATTGGAAACACACACGCACGGCAGCACAGAAGGCTTATGAAAGAGCTAAGGTTACACCCAATGATATTAAGGTTGCCCAGACACATGATTGTTTCTCTATCTCTGAGGTCATAGAGGTGGAGGAATTGGGTTTCTGCAAGAAGGGGGAAGGCGGTGCATTTTGTAGCTCAGGCCAGATATTAATTGGAGGTAAAGTGCCTATAAACACAGACGGTGGTTTACTTTCCGTTGGACACCCCTTTGGCGCCACAGGTATCAGGCAGGCAATTGAGATTTTGAAACAGCTTCAGGGAAGGGCACGCCATCAGGTAAAGGATGCTGACGTTGGTCTTACTCATAATCTAAGTGGCGCAAACGCAGAACATACTATCTTAATTTATGGTAGAGAACCAGTAAAATAAGGAGGAAAATATGGCCGTAGTAGGAATACCTATACTTGAAAATCTATATCCAGTAACCATGGATATGTGGCCTTTGGAATCAAAGGAATTTAACAGGATCTGGCCCTTTTACGAAAATCTTAAACAGGGTAGATTCACTACAACAAAATGTAAGGATTGCGGATATGTTGCATATCCACCCAGGGTTATCTGTCCTGAGTGTTATTCAGAAAATTTAGAATATATAGATCTACCAACAAAAGGAAAGATTGTTGTATTTTCTGAAGAGGTAAGAGGTGTACCCCTTGGCTTTGAATCACCCCTTATCCATGCTGTTGTTGATCTTGGTGTTGACCCGGTGAGAAGGGTTTTGAGTAGAATCGTAAACTGCCCTGCAGGTGTATTAAAACAGGGAGATGAGGTCCAGTTGGCAGTCTTTTCTGTGCCTGCATATCCTTTAGAAAAAGGTAAGGCAGGAACGATCATGGCAGAAAGGGTATTTTTTGCCTTTGAGCCAGTAAAGAAATAGATTTTGTATGGCACACAAGGTGGGGTTAACTATACCCCACCTTTTTTCGTCTTCCATTTTACCCCATTCTTTAGGTCTCCTATCAAATTTTTGTTTAAATAATCTAAATTTTTTGATATAACCTGTCCAATCAATTTAATCTGGAAGGATAAAAAATTCTTTAGGGAGGTTTATTTTATGATTAAATATTATGGAGCAGCTCTTTTGATTGTCTTTTTGTTGACAGCATGTGGCCCTGCGACACAGAATGGTTTTTACTCAGACAAATTTACGCAACAACAGGTTATTGAGCAAGCAAAAAAAGGTAATGTCCAAAAGGTCGGTTCATTTTATATAGAGCCAAGTGGTTGCGGTTTCTATAAAGGTGAATCTATAACACAGAATATACTCATTCCATCCATACAGGAACAGCTTAAACAGATGAATGCCAATGCAGCTGAAAACATCCTCATTAAAGAACAATGGTATGATATCCCCCTGGGTATATTTATATTGCCTGCTGCTATGGGATGTTCCAACTGGATAATCAATGGTGATGCATTGGTTGTGAAGGAATAAAGCAATAATCTCGTTGACAAGGATTATAAATCATGTAAAAATTGGCCTATGATTAGGGTATTTCTATCTTTTATCTTATTCATAGGCCTTTTTATCGTACCACCGTTATATGGAAAAGAATACGTTGTAAGTAAGGTTATAGACGGTGATACGATACAACTCGATACAGGCGAAATCATCCGATATGTAGGTATTGATGCGCCAGAATTAAAGACAAAAAACTCAAGCCCGGAGTTCTATGCAAAAGAAGCAACCAAATTCAATAGAAGGCTGGTTCTACTTAAAAAGGTAACCCTTGAATTCGATGTGGAGAAAAAAGACCAATATGGCAGGTTACTTGCTTATGTCTTTGTGAAAAAGACATTTGTTAATGGTGAGCTTGTAAGGCTTGGATATGCCAGGGTACAAGTCAAACCCCCAAATCTGAAATATAAAGACCTGCTCCTTACATACCAGCAAAAGGCCATGGATGAGGAAAGAGGTCTCTGGCAGAAAGACAAGAAGGATACAGAGACGACCTATATAGGAAACAAGAGGACATATATAATCCATAGGCCTGATTGCCCTCTTGCAAAAAAGATATCGGATAAAAATAGGATAATATTCAAAAGTAGAACAGATGCCATACGTATAGGTTATACGCCCTGTAGACAGTGCAAACCATGAAAGAGGCATATATAGAATATTGGGGTCTTGAGAGCCACCCATTTCTTATGGCACCTGACAGCCATATGATGTATATGGCAGGTCAATACTATGAATGCCTTGAGAGATTAAAATATGCCGTTAATACACACAAGGGCGGTGCCCTTATTGTTTCAGAAGACGCTGGACTTGGAAAGACAACTATAATACTCAAATTGATAGAGGAGTTGAAGGCTCAATACGGAGAGGCATTTCGTTATGCCCTTGTTGACCATCCCACATTAGACCCTGCGCAAATGATATCCTTTATAGCAGGCGCTATCGCAGGTTATAGATCTCATGAGGACAAACTTAAAAATATTCTTGTGCTAAAAGACTCCCTTATAGAAGTAAAGAAAATGGAAGGCAAGGCAATAATAGTAGTAGATGAAGGCCAGATGCTCTGTGGTGCTTACGACATCCTCCAGGAGTTAAGGGTTCTTATTAACCTAACCCATGAAAATGAATATTTACATACATTTATATTATCCGGCCAGAGACCTCTCTGGGAGGAAATAAAGAGGCTCCCAGAGTTCTGGCAAAGACTCCCTATCCGTTATTATTTTGTCCCTTTAAGATTAGAAGAAACAAGAGAGATGATAAAATTTAGATTAAGACAGGCAGGTATGAACAGTGAAAGACGAATCTTCTCTGAAGATGCCTTTGAGATGATCCATAGATTTGCAAAAGGTTCACCGAGAACCATTATCGCTCTTGCTGATCTTGCTCTCTTAATCGGATATACTGACCGTGCAGGTGTGATTGGTTTTAAGGAGATGACAAAGGCACTACATGTAATGTCAGGGAGGGGAGAAAGCCTTCCATACATATCACAAGAAAGGGAAAATAAAAAAATTTCATTTGATAAAATTAGGGCACCTAAAATCTCTAATGAATCAGTAAAAACAAGGGATTTAAAAGCAACCACAAAGGATTATTCTTCAGATGTTCAACAAAATAAATATGGATACAAAGTCAGGCCTTTTTTTATTATCCTTTTTTGTGTAACTATGTTCATTGCAGGTGGAGCAGGTTATCATTATCTTTTTGGTTCCCATAATAATAAGTATATAGCGGCTAATAAAAAAGATATAGAGATTTCAGCAAAAATATCTGAAATACAAAAGGAGATATCGAATAAACCAATTGTGGATGAACAGAAAAAGATAAAAGAAAAACCTGCTACATTTAAAAAGGCTATAATAATAAAAGAAGGGGCAAATATAAGAAGTGCACCAGATATAGTTTCTCAAAGGGTTGGGATGATTTTTAAGGGACAATCTATAGAGATCTTGGAAGAAAAGAAAGATAAGAAAGGTGAAAACTGGTATAAGATAAAGTGGTTTGGGGAAAGAGAAGGGTGGATTTCAGAACGAGTTGCCAAGATGCTTGAGGATTCTACTTAGATTTAAGATCTTGATTTTTAAATATGTGATCATTATATTGGCAACAATGAAATATTCAAAACAAACAAAACGGAGGTTAATCATGAAAAGAATACTTTTTTTCTGTCTATTAACCATTATTTCCCTATCTTTTTTTATTGGTATTGGTTGGGCAGTCAAAGAAGACCCTGCAAAATTTGAGGAATATAGAAAGGCAATAAAAAAGGAATATAACATCGACATTGCCAAGTTTAAAGGAAGATTAAAAGGCGGTAGGGCAGATGGCCAACCCATTACCAAATATGATTTAGAACAGCTTTTAATGGGCATCAAGGTAGAGCTTGAACATACAAACAACAAGATGACGGCCCTTGAGATTGCCACAGACCATCTTGAGGAGATACCTGATTATTATACAAGGCTATTAAAGATGGAAAAAGAGGCAGAAGAGGAGATGGAGGCAAAGGCAAAAAAGGAAAAGAAGTAGAGTTTGGTGTTGGTTTTAAAAAGTATTGAATCGGGCAGATATAGGGTTTATCTAAGTTCTGAAGGGTATGATGTTATAGACCTCATAAAAGGGCTTGAGAATACACCTGTTTCTATAAAAAAAGGCAGGGCAGGCATAAAAATCTTCTATGTAAACAATATAAAGATTGCCTGCAGGCAGTATAGACATGGTGGTTTATTAAGGAAGTTCACAGGAGATTTCTTCATTAGTAAAAAAAGGGCAATCCAAGAGATGGAGGTCCTTTTATACCTTTTTTCTTCAGGTATCCCGGCTGTAAGACCTGTATCCGTCATAGAGGAAAGGAACGGTTTTTTCAAAAGGCTCTACATCCTCACCATATTTGAGGATAACACAGAAAACCTCCTCGAATTCCTCTCTCATGCCCAAAGGAAAACGAGAATGAGGATGGCGAAAAAGCTCGCCATCCTTTTCTTTATGCTGGAATCTGCAGGTATATACCACCCAGACCTTCATCTTGACAATATCCTTGTAAAGGTTAATACCCCCTCTATAGGACAGGCAGGGCTTTATGATGTCCTTCTTATGGATTTTGACAGGGCAGTAAAAAAAACAATAAAGGCAGGGGATATGGAAAAGATGTTCTGGAGGTTAAATAGATATATAGAAAAGATGGAAAAAAAAGGCAAATTGAGGCTTGATGGAAACGAAAAGATACTTTTTTTGAGGACTTACGAGAGGCTGGCAGGTAGAGCCCTATTAGAATCCATGAGAAGGGGCTCAAGAAAAAGAAGTTTCATATCAAGGATTGGCTGGGCAATAGAGTCGCTCCTGTATAAGACATAATATTTTTTTAGGCCTGATGATTTTTTAAATGGATTATATATGGTTAAGCAGGAGAAGATATGAATGATAAATACGAGGTGTTTCTAAGAGATGTAAAAAATGAATTTTCTCTAAATATACACCAAGCCCTTGAGATGATACACTACTTCCATAAAGAGATGGAGATGGGGCTGGCAGGGGAAAAGAGTTCCCTTAAGATGCTGCCTTCTTTTGTGTGCCCCCCCAAAGGCACAGAAAAGGGGACTTTTCTTGCCATAGACCTGGGTGGGACCAACCTAAGGGTTTTGGCTGTTAGGCTTTTAGGTGATGGTATTATAGAGACTGTTGGAGTGAGTCGATTTGCCATAAGCGATGAGGTTATGACAGGCACAGGTAATATGTTCTTTGATTTTATTTCAAGGTGTATAGAGGCATTTTTAAAAGAGAATCATATTGCCCAGGAGAGATTCGATCTCGGCTTTACATTTTCATTCCCTGTTATTCAATCGTCCATAGATAGGGGTGTTCTCATATCATGGACAAAGGGTTTCTCTGTATCCGGTGTAGAGGGAAGGGATGTGGTTGGGCTTTTAAACGATGCACTTATCAGAAACAAAATGGAGTCTATCCATATCTCGGCTATTTTAAATGATACAGTAGGGACATTGGCAGCAGGAAGCTATATGGATCCATTATGCCATATGGGCGTCATACTCGGCACAGGGACGAATGCATGTTACTCTGAAAAAATAAAGAATATAAAGAAATTGAAAGATCCTTTTAGCTCAGATGAGATGTTTATAAATATAGAATGGGGTGGTTTTGACAGGCTTGAAAGGAATATCTATGATGAGACTGTGGATAAAAATTCCCAGAATCCAGGGGAACAGAGGCTGGAGAAGATGGTGTCGGGCCTGTATCTCGGTGAGATTGCGAAAATCGTAGTAATCCATATGATAGAAAAGGGATATATTTTATCAATGGGATTACAGTCTATACTTACAGAACCCTATAGCTTTACAACAGAACAGTTATCGCATCTATCGTCTGGTAGTGATATATTTAAAAAATCAGGGATCCATATATCTGACACTGATAGAGAGATAATTAGAGAGATTGCCTGCATTGTATCTGAAAGGTCTGCAAGAATAGCTGCAACAGCCATTGCAGCAGTAGTCCAATGGATTGACCCTCGCCTTCATAATCATCACCATATTGCCATAGATGGTTCATTATTTGAAAAATATCCTGGATATAAAGAAAATATGCAGTCTATGCTGGAAGAGATCTTCGGTGATTTAGCAAAAAAGATCACACTTAAACTCACCCATGACGGTTCAGGGATTGGCGCAGCAGTGGTATCTGCCATTGAAGCCCATAAAAGATCCTGATATAAAAGGACCTTTTTGGCTTTTTAATGGCCCTTAAAAGATGTATAATACCACCATGGCTGAAGATAAAAGTGGTTTAATGCTTGCCGTAAGGGTAAGCCTTTTTTCAAATATAGTACTTTTTGTCATAAAGGCAATTGCCCTTGTTATTGTCAATTCACTGGCAATTGCCGCAGATTTAGGTATATCGCTTATTTCCCTAAGTGTCTCTGTATTTCTTTATTATGTTATGAAGATATCAGAGAGACCAGCAGATCATTTCCATAATTACGGTTACAGTAAAATAGAGAATGTTGCCGAGGCAATAGAAGGGATAATACTCATTGGGCTTGCCATTGCCATGTCATTTCAGGGAATTATGAACATAATAAGGCCAGGACAAGTTCATGCACCTTTTGTGGGTCTTGTGGCAAGCATAATAGGTATAGGGATAAACTTCTGGGGTGCAGAATTTATACTAAAGCTTGCCGGCAAATACGGGTCGCCTGCATTAAAAGCAGAGGGAATACATTTTCGCCTTGAGGGCTTCATCTCCCTGGCCATTTCCATATCTTTCTGTCTTTTACTGATTGCCAATTATGGGGGTTTTGTGAGGCTTGCATATTATATCGACCCTCTGGCAACCATCTTTGTAAGCATTTTTATAGCTCTGCCATCTTTTAGGATATTAAAAGAGGCTTTTATGAAACTCCTTGATGCATCCATTGAAGAGGCAAGCCAAATGGATGTAATCAAGGCGCTTGCAAAACATTATCACAGATACTGTAGTTTTAAGGATTTAAGGACAAGAACCGCAGGAAGGAAGAAATTTGTCGATATATTTCTTGTGATACCTCAAACAATTACCCTAAAACAGGCGCATAATATATCAAGGTTATTGAAGCATGATATCTCTTCAAGTCTTGTGGATAGTGAAGTTCACATCCATATAGAGCCATGTGAAAAGAATTGTGCATATGAAAGGCAGAATAAGAAATGTCCATATATGCAACAGGGTGTATAGATTTGAAACAACCCTTATGTTGAAAATTCCATGAAATAGTGTTATAAGTCACTTATTGAATCAGCAAGTAGGACCCTATGGACAAGGACATACTCATCAAGATCATAGATTTTATCACAGAGCCCACCTTTGCCATTGATAACAATAAAAGGGTGATTGCCTGTAACAAGGCATTAGAGAAGGTCTTGGGTGTGTCAAGGGATGACATAATAGGTAAAGATTGTAGAGACTATTCTTATATAGTTTATGGAGAAAGAAGGCCGCTCTTTGCAGAACTTATCTTCGATGATAAAGTAAATTATCAAGTATACTTCAAAGATATCATAAAAAAGGACGATATCCTATACGGTGAAACATATATCCCTTCTATCAACGGAAAAGGTAAGTATGTAATGGTCATGGCATCGCCCATAAGGGATGAAAAAGGCCACTTAATAGGTGCCATGGAGACACTGAGGGATATAACAGAAAAAAAAGAGTATGAGGATGCATTAAGAAAGAGCGAGGAAAAGTATAAAAGCATATATGAGAATGCCATTGAAGGTATGTATCAGAGTTCCATAGATGGGAAATATATTAGTGTTAATCCTGCTATGGCTTATATGCTGGGATATGATAGTCCTGAGGATATGGTTTTTTCTATCACTGATATCGCAAGGCAGGTTTATGCAAATTCAGAAGATAGAAAAAAATATCAAAGGTCTATGGAAAGGGATGGCTATGTAAAGGATTTTGAGACACAGTTATATAGAAAGGATGGCTCTAAGATTTGGGTATCCCTGAACGGAAGGGTGATAAAGGATGAAAACAGTAGGCCCTTATATTATGAAGGCTTTGTAATAGATATAACCAAAAGAAAGTATGCAGAAATAAAACTCAGAGAGGAGATGGGTTTTAACAGGGCATTGATACAGAACTCACCGGCATTCTATGTGGCTGTTTCACCTGAAGGCAGGATCTTATTTATGAATAGATCCCTGTTGAATACACTGGGATACACAGAGAAGGAGGTTATAGGTAAAGACTGTCTCACCAATTTTATCCCTGAGGAGGACAGGGAAGCTCTTTCAAAGGTCTTTGAAGCGATTATAAAAAATAGGGAACAGACAGTAAGCGAAAACCACATAATAGGAAAACATGGCAAAAAAAGACTCGTTCAGTGGCATGGCATGCCCATTGTCAATAAAGACAATGAACTGGATTACTTTTTTGGTGTAGGTGTAGATATCACAGAGCGTAAAAAGGCAGAGAGAAACCTGGAGGAAGAAAGGCTCAGGTTTTTTCTCCTTGCAGAGAACGCACCATTTGGTCTTGCCCTCATTGACAGGGATGGAAGGTTTACTTATGTAAATACAAAATTCAAAGAGATGTTTGGCTATGATATGGAAGATACACCTGATGGAAAGACATGGTGCAGAAAGGTATACCCTGACCCAGATTATAGGAGAAAGGTGATAGCCACATGGCTAAACGATGTGGAAAGATTCAGGCAGAATCCATTATTAAGGGAAGGAAAACAGTGGACATTTACGGTAACCTGCAAGGACAATACACAAAAGATTATAAATTTCATACCTGTAGTGCTACCAACAGGTAATTACCTCATGACGTATGAAGACATAACAGAATTAAAGCAACTCCAGGCACAATTGCTCCACTCTCAAAAGATGGAGGCCCTTGGTTCATTTGTTGGTGGAGTTGCCCATGACTTCAATAATATCCTTACGGCCATATCAGGCTATGCAGGTCTTGCCATGATAAAGATGGAAGAGAAAGATAGGCTTAAAAACTATATAGGTCAGATAATATCTGCATCAGAAAAGGCTTCAGAAATTATTAAAAAACTGCTGTCTTTTTCCAGAAGGCAGGAGATAAACCCCCAGGTATTAGACCTGAATAATATCATTGAGCGTAACAGGGAACTTTTGAAGAGGCTTGTTAGAGAAGATTGTTAAATCTAACTTATATCTTTAATAAGACTAAAAGTATAAAGGCCGTGAAATTTTGCGAAAAGCCTCATCAGATGCGGAAAACGGTTATCAAGATGGAAAATGAAAAAAATGGCCAAAAATG